>Ga0326728_10000167_pt1 | contig 263471 bp, 219 predicted proteins | sample MB3enrmetagenome_FD_207602 | JGI IMG/M metagenome (GOLD analysis project Ga0326728, IMG submission 207602) | Lab enriched peat soil microbial communities from McLean, Ithaca, NY, United States - MB31MN | ecosystem: Environmental > Terrestrial > Soil > Wetlands > Peat | place: USA: New York...
GCGTTATTCCTGATTGGAATAACGCTCTCCGTGGAATTCATTAGACAGATCGCCGCTTCTCTACCAACCTATGAACTGAGCCGGGCACTACAGGGTTCTCTGGATCGAGAGAGTGAAGGAGGAGCAGTTGCATGAACTCAATGCCTGCAATTCAAGCTGTGGGAGCAGGAGATCCCCTTCTAACAGCGGAGGAAGTCGCGGCGAAACTCAAGGTCAGCACGGACTGGGTGTGGGATCATTCGTCGCGGCGATTGCCTTATCTGCCGGTGATCCGCATGAGCGACGGTGCCTTGCGCTACCGCGCAAGCGGCATCGAAGAATTCCTACAAGAGCGGGAAAGAACCTCTACTTTGAGGCGCAAACGCCGGTAAAATAGAGGTGGCCCGCTTATTCCCCCACACAGAATCCGAGGAATAAATGGGAGTCTCACATCAAAAGGGCTGGGTCCGTCTACGCGGAAAGAAGTGGTATGGATACTTCCGCAGAACGGAGTTGGACCCCGCAACCAACAAATCGAAACTCAACGTCGCGCAGGTCATCCTTGGGCTGAAATCGGAGTTGTCGAAGTATGAGGCACGGGAAAAGCTGGAGCGCGAGATCGTCAGACTGGGCGGCCAATCCATAGGCGACCAATCCGTTGTCAACGGCTCGGTCACATTTGAATGGTTCGTCAATAACCGCTACCTGCCGCTGAAAGAGGCGGACTGGCGAGAGGAGACGGGCAAGGTGAAGAAGCATCTCATCCAAACCGATCTCGTCGATACTTTTGGCGAAGTGCGCCTTGAGAACATCGACAAATTCTCTCTACAGGCACATCTCAATCGGCTGGCTCAAACCCGTTCGCGTGACCGCGTTTTGCAGGTCCGGGCGTACTTGCAGGCCATCTTTGCCGAGGCTGTCGATCAGGACTTCATCGGAAAAGATCCTGCACGCACGATAAAAGTTCCGGCACATCTGCGCGAGACCGACAAGACCGTACTGAGTTGGGATCAGTTGCGTGCTGTTTTGTCGCGGCTCGAACGTCGTGACCGGATTTTGCTTGAACTCGAAATGACCAATGCACTTCGACCCAGTGAGTTGTTTGGACTGAAGTGGAAATGCTTTGATGCCGCAGCTTCTTCGATCAGGATCGAGGAGACCACCTACAAGGGGAAGATTCGTTCCTGGGGCAAGACCAAGGGAAGCCTGACGACGATCCCGATAGCCTCCGACTTGGCAGAAGACCTTCAGGTATGGCGTAAGCAGTGCCAGGAGGACCAGCGGCAGAAGAAACATTGGCAGGGACCAACCGCAGACGAGCCAGAGGGGTTCATCTTTCCGGGGCGGAACGGCGGGTTCATCGATTCGAGCAACTACCGGAAGCGCGTTCTGCAAAGGTACGCCGAAGAACTGGAACTGCCGAAACTGACGTTCCAGGTGATTCGACGCACCATCGCCACGCTCGCACGCAAAAAGGGCGACGTGAAAGATGTGCAGGGCGTATTGCGCCACTCGCGAACGGCCACGACGACGGATGTCTATATGCAGCAACTTCCAGAGGGCGTACGGGCGACGGTCAACTCCATTCACGAGGAACTGACGCGAAAAAACGACAGGAATGGCGACGGAGGGCCGGAGGCACCAAAACCGTCAGCGAAGAAAGCCAAGATTCTGAGCTTCAGCCAGAGGATGCCGTCAGGGATTGCTGCTGTAGGAGAAGGAAGAAACAAAGCAGTTTTTGCAGGCCGTTGAAAATTTGCTGCCAAAATGCTGCCAAGCTGGAAGGAAGGGAAGCCGTTAAATGCTTGATTTAATTGGTGGACCTGATCGGGATCGAACCGATGACCTCTTCCATGCCATGGAAGCGCGCTCCCAGCTGCGCCACAGGCCCACATGCTACGGGGATGCAACTTTCTTATTGTCTCCGCTCCGGCGCGATTCGTCAAACCCGGCGCCGGCCTGGAATCAAAGCCTGCCAGAAGCCAGGATTTTCGCCAGGGAAACGCCGCCAAGCTCCTGCTAAAGGGTGAGCAGATCCCCCGGCTCTCTCAAGGAGCAAGATTGGTTTGCTGCTTTCCTGATTGCCCAGACCTTTGGTCTGGCGCCCCACTGCCGGGGGATATTTACACACCGCGGCAGCTCCTGTTTGGCGGTGCCGCGGCCGGCGGCCGGCCCGGGAAGCGCCGGGGAAAAACAAAAAGGTGCGTGACCGGGAACACTTCAGGGGCCTTTCGGTGTCTAAGACAATAGAGTGCGTAGGGCAGCCGGCCCGCGGCCGGTTTCCTGTTTTCCCGCGCACTCCGTGGCAGCATCGGTTTCCCGGCGGCAGTTTTAGGCCGTTGGGGCGAGTGGCCGCAACCGGCATGAGGGGCATGTGCTAAACGGGGATTTTTCACTCCCTGGGATTTGGCAGATGCCAAGTGTGCATTGGTTGCGGTAAGGTGGGAGGACTCTGATTTGCAGGCGGACCTCACCATGGGCAATCTTGCCAGCGCGCTGACGCTCCAATCCGAAGAAGCGGCTCTGATCGACGAACTTCGAGCCGGTTCCGAGGATGCATTTGCGTGGCTGATCGCGCGCTTTCACCAACCGATTTATTCACTGCTGGCGCGCACCGTGCACGACCGCGCCGACGCCGCCGACCTGACCCAGGAGGTTTTCATCAAGGTTTTCCGGGGGGTGGGCAGTTTTCACGGCGAGTCGTCCTTGCGGACGTGGATCTACCGCATCGCTCTGCACGAAGCCTCGAACCAGCGGCGCTGGTGGATGCGGCACAAGCAGCAGGACGTTCCGATCGAGCAGGAGATCGCCGAGGGGGAATCGGGAACGCCGGTACGGCTGAAGGAAATGCTGACCGATCCGGCGGAGTCGCCCTTCGATAGCGTGGTCCATGCCGAGAACCGGGCGCGTGTGGAGGCGGCGTTGAGCCAGGTGCCCGAGCCATTCCGCACCACGCTGATCCTGCGCGACATTGAAGGATTTGTCTACGAAGAAGTCGCGGAGATGCAAGGCGTGAATCTGGGAACGGTCAAGTCGCGGCTGGTGCGCGGGCGCGCCTGTTTGAAAGCGATTTTGACGGCACCGGCGCTTTCCGCATCTTCGCCGGCGCGAACGGGATTCGAAATGCCCCTGGGAGAGGAGGCGCGATGAACGGTTGTCATGCGGTGCAGGAAAAATTTACGGAATACCTGGATGGCCGGCTGAATGGACGGGAGATGCAGGGCATCGGCGTCCATCTGGAGCGCTGCAGGGAGTGTGCCCACGAGTGGGAATCGCTGCGCCAGGCGCAGGCGTCGCTCGCCGAGCTGGGCTCGGTGCCGGAGCCCGAGGATCTGCCGCTGCGGATTCGCGTAGCCATCAGCCAGGAGCGCGCGCGCAGGCGCCAGAGTCCCTTCCATGCCTGGAATCTGGCCTGGAAGAACACCGTGGGTCCGTTCCTGCTGCAAGCCGGCGCCGGTTTTGCCAGCGCGGTGCTGCTGCTGGGTTCGATCATCGTGCTGGTCACCATGTTTACCCAGCCGGAGATGGCCCAGGCCACCAAGGACGAGCCGCTGGGCAATCCCACGGCGCCGCGCCTGGTGAGTCTGTCCAACGGCGCGGGCGACAATCAGATCGGCGCGCTTTCCGGTCCCGTGGTGGTGGAGGTTTATATCAACGGCGAGGGCCAGATGTACGACTATCGCATCGTCTCCGGCCCGGACGACGAAACCACCCGGTCGCAGATTGAGAACATTCTGTTGACCAGCCGCTTTGCGCCGGCGCGCTTCTTTGGCCAGCCGGTTCGCGGGCTGGCGGTGCTGTCGTTCTCCGGCGTTTCCGTGCGCGGATAAGACAGGGATCGCATTCCGAGATCGGGGAAGCCAGCAGCGCCCCGCGGGGAGATTTTCCCGGCGGGGCATTTTTGCGTTTGCGGCCGGTGCGCGGAAAGCCGGTCCGCCGCAACTCTCCCGTTTGACCCTGCCGGTGCGTCTAACTAGACTTGCAGGCAGGGTTCCTTCATGACGCTGTGTCGATTTCGATTCTCCGCCGCGCTTTGCGCCGCGCTCTTGTGCCCGATGGCCGGCGTTTCGCCCGCCGTGGCGCACGCCCAATCCTCCGACAGCAACCCGGCCAAGGGCCAGCAGAGCTCCTCGTCGCAGGGATACCAGCGGGAAAAGGCTCCGTCGCTGGTCGATCCGGCCGGCCCCACCGTCTCGCTGGTCAGCTCGGAGCCGGTCTTCATTATGGCCGCGGCGCTGAATGCGTGCGGCTACGACGAGGGCCTGGAGGAGAGCGCGCCGGTGCGCAAGCGGGTTCGCGAAGAGATCAACCAGGCCCTGGCCAAGAGCGAGGATGCCCGCGACAAGCGCGACCGCGTCTGCCTGTTCATCGCCCAGCACCGCATGACGGGCACCGCGAAGGATATTTCGCAGTACATTTCGCTGGCCCTGTATCTGACGCCGCCGCCGGAGCTGGAAACCTCGGCGGAGTTGACGGAGATGCCGCCCGACTCCACGCAGGTGGCCGAGATCGTGCCCCTGCTCAAGGAATTCGTGGAAGCGGTGGATTTGCACGGGATCTGGCTGGCCGTGCACCCCATCTACGATCGCGAGGCCGACCGGCTGCACGATCCGCTCTCGAGCATGATCGTGGGGACCAATCTCTATCTCAAGATGCCGGCCTCCACCTACGAAGGCCGCCGGTTCATTGTGGTGATCGAACCGCTGCTTTCTCCGCACATGGTGAACGCCCGCATCTACGGAACCGACTATGTGGTGGTGGTTTCGCCGGTGGACGGGCAGATTCGCATGAGCGACGTGCGCCACACCTACCTGCACTACACGATCGAGCCGCTGTTACTGACGCGCGCCAACGCCGTGGACCGGATGCAGCCGATTCTCAAGGAGGTGCGGGAGGCGCCGCTCGAGTTCCGTTACCGCTCCGACACGGTGCCGCTGGCCATCGAGTGCCTGATCAAGGCGATCGAGGCGCGCACCATGGACACCGGGATTCCGGTGTACAAGATTCCGGCCAACGCCGACCGGTCGGATCTGCCGCGCTATGAGCATGAGCGTCAGATCTACCAGCAGAAGGTGGATGCCATCCGGCTGGCTGCGGTGCGCCACGACATGACCCAGGGCTTTGTGCTCACGCAGTATTTTTATGAGCAGATGATGCAGTTCGAAAAAGATCCCGCCAGCCTGCGCGACACCATCGGCGAGATGGTGTACAGCATGGACGTGGACCAGCAGGTGCATCGCGCCCGCCAGATTGAATTCGACAAGGAGTCCGACGGCGAGGTGCTGGGGCGGAGCGCGCCGCGCAAGCTCACCGGACTGGATTTGGCCGAGGCCCGGCTGGCGGCCGGAGACACGGCCACGGCCAGCGCCATGGCCCGCCAGGTGCTCAGGGTCCATGCCGACACGCTGGAGTCGGCGGCGGACAGCGCCCGGGCAAACTTTATTCTGGCCAGGGCGGCGATCCTGACCGGCCATCCGGATCAGGCGATCGAGGGATTCCAGAAGACGCTGGCGGTGAGCAAGGACCCGCGCCTGCTCTCGTGGTCGCACATTTACCTGGGCCGGATGCTGGACCTGGACTGCAAGCGCGACGAAGCCATTGCCGAGTACAAGACGGCGCTCACGGTGCGCGACGGGCAGCAGGACACGCGCCTGGCCGCCGAGCGGGGCGTGAAGACGGCGTACGCGGTCAACGGCCACAGTTGCGACGAGGATGCGGAGGACGACGCGCCTGGGGCGAAGCCGGATGCCGGGGGGCCAGGGAAAAATGGGACGGCGAAGCCGCAATAATGCGCAGAGGAAGGCCCCCGGTCCTGCGCATGGCGTCTAATAATAGGAATGCAGGAAGTGCTTTTTTGCCCGGAATCTCCGGCCGCGGCGCTGTCCCCGAAAATCAGCCGATAGGAGTAGAGCCGATCAAGGCGCACATGGAAGCGATGCTGGCAGAACTGGAAGCGGCGCTGGGGCATGAATTTGCCCGCGGGGAGCTTCTGGTGCGCGCGCTGACGCACCGTTCGCTGGCCAACGAGAAAGCGGCGGAGAAGGGCGGGGAAACGGCGGCTTGGGGCGACAACGAGCGGTTGGAGTTTCTGGGCGACGCGGTTCTGGGGCTGGTGGTGGCCGAAGCGCTGTTTGCGGCGCATCCGGAGTGGCAGGAGGGCGAGCTGACGCGCGTGCGCGCGCAACTGGTGAGCCGGCAGCATATGGCGGAGGTGGCCGCGGGGATCGGATTGGGCAATTATCTGCGTCTCAGCCGGGGCGAAGAGCGCGGCGGCCTGCGGCACAAGAGCACGGTGCTTTCCAACGCCATGGAAGCGGTGATGGCCGCGCTCTTCCTGGATGGCGGGCTGGAGCCGGCGCGGGCCTTTGCGCGGCGCTCCATCATGGGCGAGGCCGCCGAGCATCTGGCGCAGGAGTTGCGCTCCGGGGCCGCGCTGGGCAACTATAAATCTGCGCTTCAGGAGCAATTGCAGGCGGCGCGGGCGGGCACGCCGGTCTACAAGGTGAAGAGCGAAAGCGGGCCCGACCACCGCAAGCGCTTTCTGGTGGAGGTCCGGCTGAAGACAGATCAGGCAGAGCCGGGAAAGCCGTTGGCGCGCGGCGTCGGGGGCACCAAGAAACACGCGGAACAGGATGCCGCACGGCGGGCGCTGGCGCGGCTGGCGGCGGCCGCGGACAAGGCGGCCGGGCCCGTGGAAGCAGAGCCAGACGCGGAGGAGGAACAAGCGGCGCAATGAGCACCCCAGTTCAAATTGCCGGTCCGTCCAGGGGGTGGTTTGCGCAACTGCGCCTCCACTTGCCCACGCTGCCCGAAGCCGGCGCCTCGCTGCTGCGGACGATCGTGGTGGCGCTGTTTCTGCTCACCTTTGTGGTACAACCCTTTCTCATTCCGTCGGAAAGCATGGAGCACACGCTGCTGGTGGGCGATTTCCTGCTGGTGAACAAGCAGGTCTTTGCGCCGGCGGGAACCGGGGCCGGTCTGAGCCGGCTGCTGCTGCCCTATCGCGAGGTGGAGCGCGGAGATATCGTCGTTTTTCACTTTCCCCAGGACCCGCGGCGCTTTCTGGTCAAGCGGGTGGTAGGGATTCCCGGCGACAGGCTGCGCATCGAGGACGGCCGGGTGACGGTGAACGGCGCCATGCTGGACGAGCCCTACGCGGCCTTTGAACCGGCGGCGTCGAATCCCTTCCGCGACGACTTTCCGGCCAAGGTCTACACCGATCCCGAGGTCGATCCGGCGTGGTGGAAGCAGATGCAGAGCCTCACCCGCGACGGCGAACTGGTGGTCCCCCGGGGCGAGTACTTTGTGCTTGGCGATAACCGCAACCACAGCAAGGATTCCCGTTTCTGGGGTTTTGTGCCCAGGGCCCAGATGGTGGCCCGGCCGCTGGTGATCTACTTCTCGCTGGCCCGGCCCTCCACCACCGATGTGCAACAGGCCGCGGATGATAGACTCGGACACGACAGGGAACTCTCGGCACGGTTCACGGGGTTTGCGCGCTGGAAGCGCATCTTCCGCGTGGTGCATTGAAAGCAGTTGTCGGCTCTCAGCGATCGGCTTTCAGCAGGAACGCGTGCCACCGACGGCTGAAAAACGGAACGCTGAGAGCTGAAAGCTGTTAACGAGCGACAGGATGACGAAGAAAAAAACGCCGGCACAGAAAACGCCGTCCCCCAGTATGCCGTCCGAGGTCCAGCCAGTTTCCGATCCGGTTCAGGAGCGGGTGGAAGAGACGCCGTTCGAGGCCGTGGCCAGCATCTGCTCGGTACTGGTGGTGGGTCTGTTCATTCTCACGTTTCTCTGCCAGAACTTCGTCATTCCCTCGGGCTCGATGGAGAAGACGCTGCTGGTGGGCGACCACCTGGTGGTGGACCGGATCACGCTGGCCCCGGCCGCGAAGTGGATGCCGCTGGTTCACTATCGCGAGCCAAGGCGCAACGATATCGTGGTCTTTCTCAAGCCCGGCTTCCCGGATTTGTTTCTGGTGAAGCGGCTGATCGGCGTTCCCGGCGACCATATCCACCTGCGCAACGGGATCGTCATCCTCAACGGAGTGGCCCAGAGCCAGCCGCATGCCGAAGCCACCACGCCGGAGAATCGTCAGGATTTTCTCGACGAGTTTCCCTCCGTTCCGCCGGTGGCCAGCCAGGACCCGAACACGGGCACTCCCGAGTCCTGGGCGGTGGATTTTCCCAATCACATCGAGAACGGCGACCTGGTGGTTCCTCCCGGCAAGTACTTCATGATGGGCGATCACCGGCACAACAGCCTCGATTCGCGCTACTGGGGTTTTGTGCCCAGGGAGAACATCGTGGGCCGGCCGCTGTTCAACTATTGGTCGTTCAAGACGCCGGACGATCAGTTGGAACAGCCCGGAATCGGCAGCAGCCTGGCCTGGATGGGCCACGTCGCGCTGCACTTTTTTACCGAAACGCGCTGGGACCGGACGCTGCATCCAATCCGCTGAATGCAGCGGAGAGTTGCCAGCGGAGTGTTGCCGGGGAACCACCCTGGGCGACTGGCTTCTGGCCGCAGAAAACTGAAGACTGAAGACTGAAAAGACCATGACCGAAGACGCGCAAGGCCGGCAACGAAAGTGGAGAAAGCTCTGGCTGGCGCTGGCGTCGCTGGCGGCGGTTCTGGCGGTGCTTCTTGTGCCTCCGCTGGTGAGTTTGAGCCGCTACAAGAGCCAGATCACGCATCTGATGTCCGCCTCTCTGGGCAGGCCGGTGCGCCTGGCTTCCGTCGAGCTGCGGCTGCTGCCGCGGCCCGGCTTTGTGCTCTACGACCTGAGCGTCGAGGAAGATCCGGCCTATGGCGCCGAGCCGGTGCTCCACGCCAACACGGTTACCGCTTCCTTCCGGCTGCTCTCGCTGTGGCGGGGACGGTTGGAGATCAGCCGGATCAGCCTGGACGAAGCCAGCCTGAACCTGGTGCGCACCGGCGCGGGCCGCTGGAATCTCGATCCGCTCTTCCGCACCGCGGCCGCGCGCGCGGGCGGGACGGAGGGCGCAGCGCAGGCTCCCAAGCCGCTGCCGCTGCCCTACCTGACGGCCACCAACTCCCGCATCAACATCAAGAACGGCGCGGAGAAACTGCCGTTCTCGCTGGTCGATACCGACCTCAGCTTTTGGCAGGAGAAACCCGGCGACTGGCGGGTCCGGCTGCGCGGCCAGCCGGCGCGCACCGATCTGAGCCTGGATTTGCCCGACACCGGCGTGGTGCGCCTGGAAGCCAGCATGCACCGGGCGCCCGAACTGCGCCAGATGCCGGTGCATCTCGACCTGGAGTGGCGGGAGGCGCAACTTGGCCAGCTCATGCGGCTGGTGATCGGTTCCGACCCCGGCTGGCGCGGCGACCTGACCGGCGAACTGCATTTGGACGGCACCGCGGATGCGGCCCAGGTCAAGACCCGGCTGCGCGCGACGGGCGTCCACCGCGCCGAGTTCGCCCCCGCCGCGCCCATGGATTTCGACGCCAATTGCGGCTTTCTCTACCATTTTTCCGGCCGCTCCCTCGAGCATCTGGCCTGCGACTCCCCCCTCGGCGACGGCCGCATCCATCTTGCCGGAGAGATGCCGGGCGAAGGCGGAACTTCGCGCTTTTCGGTGGAGCTGGACCGGATTCCGGTTGCCGCGGGTCTGGATGCTCTGCGCACGGTGCGCAGCGGCTTTGGCCCCGGCCTGGAGGCCAAGGGCGCGATCAGCGGCAAAATGACCTACGCGGGAGATGCTCCCCAATCCGATGTGCGCGAGAAGCCGGCGCGCGAAGGTTTGAGACGGCCAGAGAAAGCTCGTCAAGCCGTGCCGGGTCCGCTCACCGGCACGCTCACCGTGGAGGGCTTTCAACTGAGCGGAGACGGGCTCAAAGAGCCCATCAAGATTCCCAAGCTGGCGCTGGAGCCGGCGGCTGGCGCGGAAGGCGAGCCTCAGGCGCTTGCGGCGACGGCCTCGATTCCCGCCGGCGGAGCCAGCCCCCTCACATTCACCTCTCGCGTGGCGCTTTCCGGCTATCGGTTGACGGTGCGCGGCCAGGCCAGCGTGGCGCGCGCCAGGGAACTGGCGCACGCGGCGGGAATGAGCAACGCCGGGGCGCTCGATGCGCTGGCCGGAGACCCCGTGACCGTGGACCTGAGCGCCGCCGGCCCATGGCTGCCGGGGCAGAGAGTTCCCTTCAGCGGCGTTCCCGCGCCCAGCGCACCGATGGCGCCGCCGGCGTCGGCGGAGGCTGGGACGGACCGGCTGAGCGGGACCCTGACCTTGCACAATGCAAACTGGAAGGCAGAGTATCTGGCCAATCACGTGGAGATTGCCCAGGCCACGCTCCATTTGGACGACGGCGCCAGCCGCTGGGACCCGGTGGTCTTCTCCTACGGCCCGGTGAAGGGAACCGCCAGCCTTGAAATCCCCGCTGGTTGCGCCGCGCCGTGCGTGCCGACGTTTCAGGTGCAATTTGGCGTCCTGGATGCGAGCGCGCTGCAAGCGGCGATTCTGGGAGCGCATGAGCCGGGCACGGTGCTGTCGGGCCTGATCGACCGCCTGCGCCGGGCAAATCCATCGTCCGCGCCGGCCTGGCCGCAGCTTGAAGGCGCGGTGAAGGCCGATTCGCTGGTTCTGGGGCCGGTCACGCTGCATGAGGCCACGGTCGCGCTGCGCATTCTTTCAACCGGCGCGGAGATCGCCAGCCTGGATGCCGGCCTACTGGGCGGCCGGCTGCATGGAACCGGGTCTTTGAGCACCCCAGGCGCCGGGCAGGACAAGCCCGCGTACACGCTGGAGGGCCAGTTCGAGAAGCTGAGCCCGGCGGCCGTCGGCCAGTTGCTGGGGCAGCGCTGGTCGGGCGGAGCCTTCAACGCCAACGGCAAGATCGCGCTCTCCGGTTTCACCGGCAAGGAGCTTGCGGCCTCGGCCAAAGGCACGCTGCACTTCGAGTGGCGGCATGGCTCCGTCGCCGGCGAGGGAGCCGCGGCAAAGATTCCGCCGGCGCTCGCCCGCTTCGACCGCTGGACCGCGGAGGCCGAGATCCTCGACGGAGGGCTGGCGCTCAAGCAGAACCAGGTGCAGCGCGGCGTCCGCAAATCCGCGGTGGAAGCCGCGGCGACCCTCGCCGAGCCTGCCAGGGTCACCTTTGCCGCGCCCCAGGAAGCCGTGGCCAAGAAGCGGTAATTGGCTCCCCGTTACAATGGAGTCATGGCTTCACGCGTAGCTGCTTCCCCGGTTGTCATCCCCTGCCAGGGCATTTTGTTCGACATGGACGGCATCCTCATCTCCTCGCTGGGCTCGGTCGAGCGCAGTTGGACGAAGTGGGCCCAACTGCGCGGCATCGACCCGGCGTACGCCTGCCGCACGACCCACGGCTGCCGGAGCATCGAGACTGTCGCCAAGCTGCGCCCCGACCTGGACGCCGAGGCGGAGAACAGAATCATTGAAGAAATGGAAATCGAGGACACGGAAGGCATCGTCCTGTTGCCCGGCGTGTTGAAGCTGCTGGCGGCGCTGCCCGCCGATCGCTGGACGGTGGTCACCAGCGCCACCGAGCGGCTGGCGCGGGTGCGCATGGCCGCGGGCGGCGTTCCCGTGCCGGAGCGCCTGGTGACCGCCAATCAGGTGAGCCGCGGCAAGCCGCATCCGCAGCCGTTTCTGGCCGGAGCGGCGCTGCTCGGCTTTGCCCCGGAGCAGTGCGTGGTCTTTGAGGATGCGTCCTCGGGCGTTCAGGCCGGCCGGGCCGCGGGGTGCACGGTGGTGGCCACCACGTTCTCGCATTCCATCCAGAGCCTTGGGGACGCCGACTACCTGATTCCCGACCTCACCGGGGTCGAGGCAATCAATCTCCCCGGCGGCGAGGGCCTGCTCCTCCAGTTCACGCCGCTGGCCGGTTAGGGCGGTTCTCCCATTCACAGGCCTGAGACGCATCGACCTTCCCCGAGCAGACCCCCCCGTTCGAGCCGTGACCGGCCCAGAAGCTGATTGTGTGCCCGGAAGATCGCCCTTTTCCGCCATTTTTTCGCGGTCCTGCTCTTTTTAAGATGTTTATTTTCAATGGGTTATAAATTCATTTTTGCCAGGGAAAATGCTTGTAACTCATTTATTTCGTGCTATTTGACGCCTATTTTGAGCGCGATTTCCTGGGGGGGGGGAGGGGGGACGGACCGGTCAGCTCCCTGCCAGAGGCCGGGATCGATCCGCATATCTTCATTCTACGCGCAATGGGGAAATAATCGGCAAACCAATGGGTGCGAACCGCCCCTCCGCGGCGAAAGGGGGAGGAGATCCCCCGGCTCTGTCGGGGTGGCAGTGAGCGCCGTCCCTACGGGACTCGGGCTGAATGGTTGGTTTTGCCTTCCCCACGCTGAAGCGCGGGGCTAACAACCGTTGCACCTACGGCGCGGAGGACGGCTGGCTGGGTTATACGTGGATGAATCGAGCGTAGGCCGCCGCAAATACGGTCCTTTTCAAAAGGCTCCGAGTTGGTATTGAATTTCCTGAAACCTTCCCTCAGGGGCTAAAGCCCCGCTCATTTGCGGTTCTTTGCGGCACGGCTGAAGCCGTGCCCTTTCAAAGCCACTCTACACCCACGAGAGAGCCGCTGTAGCCGCCAAAAGCGAGAACGCGGCGAGGGCGGGGCACCCAAAACTCTCTACCTACGTGGGAGATGCTCTGGAGCGGTTCTCCCCTCCACACACCCTTGCCAGGTCTTTGCGCCCGGGCTCTTTCTTGGGGAAAAAGCCACTCGGCAGCATGGCGCCGGAGTCGAGCAATGGGAGAACCGCCGCAGCCGCTACTCGTTGGCCTCGATCCGCCGCCCGTGCGGGTCTTGCAGGGAGCGCGAGTTCATCTTGAAGAGCGCCGCGAAGGTGCGCAACTGGTCGCGGCTCAGGCCCAGCTCCTGCTCGAAGACGAACCAGCGCACGCCCTCGGTGCAGGGCGGCGCGGTCAGCGAGCCCATGTAGGTCCAGTAGCCGCGGTCGGCGGGCAGCAGGCCGCCCGGGTTCACCATCTCCTCCACCTTTTCGGTCGCCCCGGCAGTCTTGGGCAGGTGGGGCCAGAGCGTGGCCAGGGTCGCGTTCGGGTTTCCCATGTCCTCGTTCAGCCGCACGGCGATCACGGCCAGCTTGCCGTCGGCGCTCTTGTGCACCAGATGGATGGCCATGTCGGTCAGCTTGCCCTTGACCGCTTCCTCGCTGGGGCGGTGGAAGTCGAACCCGACCAGATCGTAGCGCACGCCGCCGGCAACCATATAGCTTCCGGGGTCCACGTGGACCACGATGGTGTGGCCGTTGTTTTCCAGCCGGACCGGGCCGGCGATGTAGTGGAATTCGATGGGTTGCAGCGCCTTGTTCAGGTGAGCGCCGCGGATGTCGATGGGCGACTGCTCATGGCTGGCGGAGCAGGCCCGGTAGGCCGGGTCCAGCTTGCCCCAGACCAACGGGCCGGTCTTGCCCTCGTAGCTCCAGGGGGCGGTGGTTTGCGCGGCGGCCACGGCGGCCACGCCGAGCGCAAGCGCGGCAAGTGCAGGGAAACGCATCGGTAGCTCCTTGTTGGTGAGACGTTGGCTGTTCCGGGAGAATTCTATTGCATGGACGCGCGGGCGGGGAAAAAGGAAGAGGACCCATCGCGCGATGGGTCCTCTCGATCTGGCCTTGGCCGTTCGCTTTTCCGGGGAACCGGAAGGCTGCCCGGCCCGGCCGGAGTTGCTTACTTGGCCGCGGCTGCCAGCCCGGCCTGTTCGGCGAGGGCTGCGGCCTTGTCGGTGGCCTCCCAGGTGAAATCGGCATCGTTGCGGCCAAAGTGGCCGTAGGCCGCCGTCTTCTGGTAGATGGGCCGGCGCAGGTTCAGGCTCTCGATGATGCCCTTGGGCGTGAGCGCGAAGTTCTTCCGCACCAGTTCGGTCAGCTTGGCCGAACTGACCTTGCCCGTGCCGAAGGTATCGATGAGCACGCTCACCGGCTCGGCCACGCCGATGGCGTAGGCAAGCTGGACCTCGGCGCGCTCGGCCAAGCCCGCGGCCACGATGTTCTTGGCGATGTAGCGGGCCATGTAGGCCGCCGAGCGGTCCACCTTGGTCGGGTCCTTGCCGCTGAAGGCTCCGCCGCCGTGCCGGCCCGCGCCGCCGTAGGTGTCCACGATGATCTTGCGGCCGGTCAGCCCGGTGTCGCCCATGGGCCCGCCGATGACAAAGCGTCCGGTGGGGTTGATGTGGTACTTGGTGTGCTCGTCGAGCCACGCGGGCGGCAATACGGCCTGGATGACGTACTTGAGGATGTCGGCATGCAGCTCCTCGTTCGAGACGCTCTCGGAGTGCTGGCTGCTGATGACCACGGCGTCGATGCGCGCGGGCTTGCCGTTCTCGTCGTATTCCACCGTGACCTGGCTCTTGCCGTCGGGGCGCAGGTAGGGCAGCTTGCCGCTCTTGCGCACCGCGGTCAACTGGCGGCAGAGCTTGTGCGCCAGCGAGATGGGCGCCGGCATCAGCTCGGGCGTCTCGTTGGCGGCGTAGCCGAACATCATGCCCTGGTCGCCGGCGCCGCCGGTGTCAACGCCCTGGGCGATGTCGCCGGACTGCTTGTTGATGGTGGAGATCACGGCGCAGGTGTTGGAGTCGAAGCCATACAGGGCGTTGTCGTAGCCGATGGAGGCAACGACGCCGCGCACCAGGCTCTGGAAATCGACGTAGGCCTTGGTGGTGATTTCGCCGGCAATGACCACCAGACCGGTAGCCGTCAGGGTTTCGGCGGCGACGCGGCTGTAGGGGTCCTGTTCCAGGCACGCGTCCAAAATAGCGTCGGAGACCTGGTCGGCAATCTTGTCCGGGTGGCCTTCGGTGACGGACTCAGAGGTAAACAAGAAACGGTCGCTCAATGTAAAAACTCCTCCCATTGCAGGGAATTCAATTTGGGCAGTCTGACACGAGGACCGGTTCATGCAGGGTCACCGGCGCGGAAACCTAGGTTTTCCGCCACATCGGACCCACTCTCGCACAGGACACGCCAGCACCGTCAGGCATGTGCCTTGGGATGCATCTATCTATGGTAATCGCGGCGGCCTTCCAGGGGCAAAAACTCTCAGCGAACGGGGCTTGGCGGGTGTTCAAGGGCGCATAGGGGGCGTTGAACCGCAGTTTTCGCCGCAGGCCCATCGGCCCGGCGCCGGGAGCGGGGATGGAATCAGGAGAAGATGCGGTTGAGCAGGGAGTGGAGCGAGGACCATGCGGAGTGGAATGCGGCGGAGAGCTGCTGCATGGGCAGAAGGGTGGTCCACCAGCCGGCGCGGAGGCCGACATAGCGGAAGGCGAGATAGCCGGCGGCGGCCACCACCAGCAGCAGCAGGAACGCGCCAATCCAGCGCAGGCGGAACTCGATGGCGTCGCGGCGCTGGATGCGCGCCTTGCCCACATTGGAGGCGAAGGTCATCCAACTGCGGTCGTCGTCGAGCACCTGGCCGGAGGCGATATAAGCCTCGATAAAACGCTTGGTCCAGTCCTGCTGGTCCAGGCCGATCGCTCCGGCATAGCCGCGCACGATGCCCTTGCTCAGGATGCCGCCGGGAAGGAGGCGAAAACGCCCCTGCTCCAGCGCAATCAGGTGCCGCTGGCTGATTTTGGTAATCGCGGTAATCTCTTCCAGCGCAATGCCGCGGGATAGCCGCTCCATGCGCAGGTCTTCTCCAAAGTTTCCCATCGACAGCCAGAAAAGCGGTTAAGAACCGGAACGGAATTCCACCTTCACGATAAACCGGGTTCCCCTTTCCGTCAAAGCGATTTATCGGCTGGCCCTTTTATTTTCATGAATCTGGAGCCGATGACCCAACTTTGCAACTATTGATGAACTATTTACTCTCTGGCCGGAACATTGCGCTGGCGGTCAAGAGGCCGCTTTGCGCGCACAGGCCACCCCGGAAAGCGGCCAATGCGGTTACGGAGCCCGCTTCGGCGTCCCTGCCCGGCTGCCCAGGCTGTTACCCTGAAACCGAGGGTTTGCTGCGGTTTTCCCGCCCCTTGGAGCCATGCTCGAGAATGAATAAGCTCATCATTGCCAATCTGCTGCACCGTCCGGTCCGCTCCATCATCAGCGTGCTGGCGGTGGCCATTGAAGTCATCATGATCCTGTCCATCGTCGGCGTCTTCATGGGGATGTTGAACGATCAGAAGCAGCGCACCAACGGCATCGGCGCCGACCTGACCCTGCGCCCCTCGAATGCCAGCTACATGAACGGCGTGGGCGGCGCGCCCATGCCGATCAAGAACATCGAGGCCATCCGCCGCCTGCCGCACGTGGCCGTGGTATCGCCGGTGATTCAAAACCTGGCCACCGTGGGCAAGATCGAGGTCCTCTACGGCATCGACTATGCGAGCTTCAACGCGCTGAAGCCCTTTGTCTTTGTCGAGGGCGGGCCGTTCCAGGGGCCTTACGACGTGATCGTCGACGATGTCTTTGCCCGCTCCGATCACGGCTATCGCGTGGGCGACACGATCTCCATCATGAACCACCCGTTCCGCATCGCGGGCATCGTCGAGCACGGCAAGGGCGGGCGCAAGCTGCTGCCCATCGACACCATGGGCCAGATGATGGGCGCGGATGGCAAGGCATCGCTCTTTTACATCAAGTGCGACGATCTGGACAACGAGCAGGCGGTCATCAACGAAATCCACGCCACCAGGGGACTGGAAGACAACCAGTTGCAGACCATGGAAGAGTGGCTCTCGATGATGACGCCCGACAAGCTGCCCGGCTTCAACATCGCTCTGGAGGTGGTCACCGGCATCTCGGTCATCGTCGGCTTCCTGGTCATCTTCCAGTCGATGTACACGGCGGTGCTGGAGCGCACGCGCGAGATCGGCATTCTCAAGTCGATGGGCGCCTCGAAGTCGACCATCGTGGGCATGATCCTGCGCGAAACCGCGGTGATGGCCGTGGCGGGCGTGGTGGTGGGCATTGCGGGGACCTTCGGGGTGAAATTCCTGATGATCCACCTCTTCCCCACGCAGCACTTCGAGATTACCGCGGCCTGGGTGGCGAAAGGCGCCATCATCGCGTTTGCCGGCTCGCTGTGCGGCGCCCTTTATCCGGCCTGGATGGCGGCCCGCAAAGACCCCATCGATGCGCTGGCGTACGAGTAGACTTCATCGATTCCAACGCAAAAGGGACGGGCGCGATGCCCGTCCCTTTTGCATTGCGGTTGAGCCGGAGTAAAACGGCTAGAAATCCAGCCGCAGCGAGAGCTGCACCTGGCGCGGGCTATAAGCGAAGTTGGAACCACTGTTGGTTACCGCGCGGAAGCCGCTGGCGAGGACGCCACTGCCGGTTTTCGGAACGTAGGTCAAGGTCGCGCATTCTTCCTGCGCCTGTCCCGGCACCGTTGCGGTGCAACCGCTGGTGACCGATGAGTTAGAGGAGAAGTTGTAGGCAGTGGTGCTCTCCGAGGTCACGTTCTGGTGATTGGCCACGTTGAAGAACTCGCCCATCAACTGCAGGTGGTACGGCTTGCCATACACATCTTTTTCAAACTGTTTTTCCAGCCGCATATCCACGACCATGGTCCGCTTCAACTGGTAGGTGTCGCGGCCGATGGCCGGAATCCAGTAGTTGCTGCCGGCGCCATTCCAACTGGAACCGTATGCGGAGTACGACGGATACCCGCTGCCGATGCTGGCCGAGATGGGGAGGCCGTTCTGCGCCTGGAAGACGGGGTTCAGGCTCCAGTCGTTTGCCACCCACTTGATCCAGTCGGTTCTGTGGGTGTTGGGGGAGTTGATCAATGCCCAGGCGACCAGGCGGTTTTCCACGTTGAACGCCGAGTTGCCGTAGTTGCCGCCCCGCTTGAATCCGTCGATGTTGTAGGGGTCGAACGCGCCGTTGCCGAGGGTGGTGGTTGTCTCGTTCTGGTTGTAGTCCAGGGCGTGCGACCAGGTGTAGTTCACGTCGTACTGGAGCCGCGTCGAGGTCTTGTTCTCGATCTCGGCCACTCCGGCGTTATAGCTGGAGTTGATATTGCTGAACAGCTCGTTGACAGCCCCGAAGTTGCTATTCAAGAGGTTGGTGTAGGTGGGCACGGTAAAGGTGGCGCCGTTGGCGAGCGGTCCCGCGCCGGTTGAATCGGAGACGGTGATGATGCTATCGATTACGCCATTAGGAGAGCCGGATGCGTTCGTGTTTGCGTTCGGGTTCAGGTTGATGTTGACCGCGTTCGGCAGTTCGCGGCCCAACGCGCCCATGTAGCTGATCTGGGCCACGGTGCCGTGTCCAAAGTCTCGCTGGATGGAAAGGTCGAACTCATGCACCTGTGGGTTCTGGAAGTTCGAGGAGAAGAAGTACGAGGTGGGCGCCGACCCGGATGCGGCGGCAATGATGTTGGGGAAGAGCGGCGCGCTGCTGCTGTTCGGCTTCAAGGACGAGGAAACATATTGGCCGAGCGGGCTGCCGGTGTTCAGCAGGTTGTTCAGCAGCACTCCATTGGTCACCCGGCCATAGTAGAGGCCGTAGCCGAGACGGACGGTGGTCTTGCCATCGCCGAAGGGATCGTAGGCAAGGCCGATGCGCGGACCGATGTTGTTCTTGTCGCTGGGGTGGTTGGTGATATTCGCCGCGGCAGCCAGCGCGGGGCAGGTTCCGGGGCCGGTGTAGGCGGAGCAGAGGCCGTTGCTCGATGCCAGGTAAGGGGTAAAGCTGCCGGAGGGCGCCACCAGCGTCGGATACGGCGCCGGCAGGCTCTCATAGTCGTAGCGCACGCCCAGGTCGAAGGTCAGGCGCGGGGTCAGCTTCCAGTGGTCTTCGGCAAAAAAGCCGTAGTCCATGGTTGAAATATCCCAGGTCGTCGGCCCAAATCCCTGCACGAAGGTTCCGCAAGGCGCTTTGCCGGTGTAATTGGTAGTGGAGGAGCTTCCCGGCGACGTAACCGTGCTGGTGCTGTTGCAAACGCCAGTCGAACTCCCCTCGTTCAGCAGGTCGGCAAAGTAGTTTCCGATGTAGCTGTAGGTGTAAACGCCGTTGCCCTCGTACGTGTTGTCGAGGATGTCGTAGTTGTGGACCATATCCACGCCGAACTTGATGTTGTGGTTGCCCTTCTGCCACGCGGCCGTATCGCCCACCTGCCATTTGTGTTCGTCGGGCAGCGCCTTGCGGTAGGAGTAATACGGCGATCCGAGATAGATGCCGGCGCCCGATGACGGGTTATCCAGCGCGACTTCCGGCACGTTGGGAGAAAAATCGCCCGCCGCCGTATTGGTGACGCCGTTGGTGCCTTCCAGGTACTGTTTGGTGTAGTTGCTGAAGGGCTGCTGGCCCTCGTCGTTCAACTCGCGGCCGTACTGATAGCGGATTTCGTTGGAGAGGTTGCTGGTGATCAAGCTGTCCAGCTTGGTCAAGCCGTAATCCAGTTTGACAAAGTCGGTGCCGAACGTATCGATGCCATAGGTATTGGTCGCCTGCGTCTGCACGCCGCCGGGCGAATCCCAGCGCAAACGGTGATAGAGCACGCTGACGTGGTTCTTGGAGTTGACCTGCCAGTCCAGCTTGGGCGTGTTCAGCTCCTCATTGCCGGTACGGGGCACGGAACCCATATCGGAAAGCAGGTTCGTGAGTTGTGTGGAATAAGCCGCGGCGCCGGCCGCATAGGTGTTGTAGCCGCTCTTGCCGGCAGCGGTCAGTCGCGCCGCCAGTTCGCAGGCCTGCTGGTCCACCGAGCTGGCGGCGGTGGCGCCAGCGGGAACGGAGATATAGCCCGCGTTGGACCCCGTGATATTGCAGGTGCCCGTGGCGAGGGTCGCATCCGGAAGGGTGAAGAACGAGCCGGGCGTGGCCGCCTTGCTGGTTCCGGGGAAGTTGCGCCGGTACTGCGCATAGCCATAGAACCAGAAGAGCTTGTCCTTCTTCAGCGGGCCGCCGGCGTCGAATCCCCACTCCTTGCGCCAGTCGACAGGCTTGTAGGGGATGGTCGAAAAGACCGGCGTGGAGGTCGTGGAAGTATTGATGGTGTTTGTCGTGTAAGGGTTCACCGCGCCCCAGTCGTTGTCGCGATCGGAGAAATAGGCGATTCCGTGCAGCGTGTTGGAGCCGCTCTTGGAGATGGCGTTGATGACGCCGCCGGCGGCGCGGCCAAACTCCGCCGAGTAGACGCCGGTGTTGACCTGAAACTCTTCGATCATGTACTTGGAGGTGGAATAGCCCTCGCGCGTGCGGCCGCGTTCTTCGGAGTAGTAGGCCTGGTTGTCATCCGCGCCGTCGATTTCCACGTTGTTCAGAATCGGGCTGATGCCGCGGAAGGCAATCAGGCCAAAACCGTTCGAGTCTCCCACCGCGCCCGGAGTGAGCAGCGCCATATCCGACCAGCGGCCTCCGTTCAGAGGCAGGTTTTCAATCGTCTTCGCGGTCAGAACCGAGCTGATGTCCGGCGACTCGAAGTTCAGGATGGGGGCCTCGCCGGTTACTTCCACCGTTGCGGTTGTACCGGCGGCCAGCAGATGAGGCGTGACCTCGGTTGTTTGGCCAACCAGGACGATGACGTTGACTTCCTTGAACGCAGCAAAGCCCGCCGCGTTCGCTGTCACGGTATAGACAGCGGCTGGCAATTGCGGCGCTTTGAAATAGCCGCTGCCGTCCGAGGTCAGTTGGACCTCGGCGTTGGTGCCGTCGTTGTGGATGACGATGGCAGCGTTCGCGACCACGGCGCCGCTGGGATCGAAGACGGTGCCCGCAATCGATCCTTCGGTATAGGTCTGCGCGTGCAAGGCAACTCTGCCCATGCACAAAGCCATGGTGATTAGCGCCAGGCAAAGAATGCCAAGGCGGTTTCGATGGAATGTCATTGTGGCTCTCCCAAAGGGTAATCTGCGGCTGGAATGGGCTGCGTTAAGGTAAAGCGGTGCTGCCTTGCGATCGTGGAGCGCATCGGGCAGCGCGCCAGGCTTGGGAATTCTCCGCGTGTCTGGGCCGGGCGGTTTCCGGTCATGGAACCGTCACGAGGCTCGCGCAAGCTGGGTTTTCCCTGATTAGCAACGCTACAGAATCAAGATGAAGGTCCTGTAAAGAGTGGAGGCCCTCTTCAGCCCGCGTGCGGGCGCGGTGGGCCGGGCGAGGAAACGCGATTCGAGCACGATATACTTGAGGCATCTCCTGCGCGGCTTTTCTCCTTCCATTCCCATGTTTTTCCAGGGTTTTTTGGAAAGTGCGTCTGAAGCCGCGTCATCGAGAAGTCTTTTCTGCAAGGAAGCAGCCTTTGACGATTTCGTCCAAGCGCATTTTTTACTTTGTATGGCTGGCGCTGATCGGCGCATTCGCGGCGTTGCACGCGCTCCATCTGCGCGCCGATTTTCCCAACAACACGCCGTGGTTCATGGATTGGGCCAAGTACACCGACGAGGGCTGGTACGGGAACGCGGCCATTCGCGCGCACCTGTTCGGGAACTGGTATCTTCCCGGCGACTTCAATCCCGCGCCGGCGGTGCCGGTGTGGCCCTTTCTGGAGTGGGTGCTGTTCTTCTTCACCGGAGTGACGGTGCAGGCCGCGCGCGGATTGGCGGTCGCCTTCTTCTTTGTCAATCTCGTGTTGAGCTATCTGCTGCTGCGGGCGCGGGGACCGCGCTGGATGGCGCTCTTTGCGCTCACGCTGCTGGTCACCAGCCCCTTCCTCTACTGCTTCAGCCGCCTGGCCATACTGGAGCCGATGCTGACCGCGTTCACGCTGGGCGCCTTGAACCTGGCTGTCCGGCTGCCCCGCTGGCGCCGTCCGGTGTGGGCTTCGGCCTGGATCGGCGTGCTCTTCGCCCTGATGATGCTCACCAAAACCACCGCCGTCTTTCTCTTGCCGGCGCTGGGATGGGCCACGCTGCTGCCGCTGTGGCAGAGCCGGAAACCGTGGCTGCGCTGCGCGCTGGCCGCGGCCGCCGCCTTTGCCGCCAGTTTTGGGCTGTGGATGGCGCTGGTGGTCAGCCGGGGACTGCTGGCCGACTACAAGTACCTCTTTTTCGTGAACAAGTACGTCAAGCCGAAGGAGTTTTACTGGCCGCTGGTCAGCTTCTGGTGGTCGTTCCACGGCGGGCTGTGGGTGGATCATCTTCTCATCCCGCTGGCCGGCCTGCTGGCGCTGGGCGCGGCCTGCGCCGTGCTGGCGCGGCGCGGCGCGGAGGGGCCTTCCTCCGCCGAGTGGACGGCCTGGGGGCGCAAACTGCTGATGGACCCGGTCTTCGGCGCCTCGGTGTGGGCCGCGGCCGGCTATATCCTCTTCATGACCTACCAGGACCATCCCCAGCCGCGCTACTTTGCTGTGGTGGCTTTCTTCAGCTTCTTTATGGTGGCGCAGGGAGCGGAGGCGCTGCTGGGCGCAACCGGCCGTGTGCGCCGCCTGGGCTGGGCCGTGGTCGCATTCGCGGTGTTGGCCACGGGCATTGATGCCGCGACGACTCTGAAGTATGCCCTCCATCCCCAGTACACTTTTGTGAAAGCGGCCCGGCAACTGACCCGCTATGTGGACCAGCATCCCAACGGCAAGCGGCTGCTGGTCTCCATCAGCGGCGATCAGATCACGCTGGCCACCCATCTGCCCACCCTGTGCGACGACTTCGGCACGCAGGAACTGGTGGCGAAGCTCGCCGCCTACCAGCCCGGCTGGTATGCCACCTGGAACGACATCGATCCGGGCACCCTGGAAGATTTGCACAACCACTACTCGCTCGAACAGGTGGCCAGCTTCAAAGCCTTCGACGATCCGGACCGGAACCTGCTGGTGCTCTTCAAATTGCACCCGCTGCCGGGCGGCCAGGTACGCAGTCCGAGCGACCAGAACCTGCAGATTCCGCTGCCCGGCGACAAGATCGAAATTCCGGTTCAGTAGCTGGCGGGCTGGCGGGCCGGGGAGGGTTGCCGCGTCACGCCGGCGGCGGTGGCCGTGGCGCGCGCTCCCCGGTCGCGCCTGCTCTCATCCTCCCAAAGCGGCACTGTCCGCTTTCGGTCGCGGGCCCGGAGCCCTGTGACTGCAATCACTCGACAGTGTTCCCAGCGGATGGTACGCTTCGGTTGACTTTTACCCGGTGTTCTGAGCCGTCGTGTGCTCCGGCGCCGTTCGTGGCAAGCCATCAAATTTTTGTCTGGAGGATATGTGACCGCACAGTATTGGGTGTACTTCTTTCTTGCCGTGAGCACGCTTTCGCTCACTGTTGCCTTCTTCTCGCGTCATGTGATCGGCGCCGGGGCGTTCCTGAGGCGCCAGTACAAGAGCGCAGCGGTTCTCTCGGGGCTGCTGCTTCCCACCCTCGCCGGCGCGCAGGAACACGCGGGCGGAGGCGAAGCCAACCTGATCCTGCCGGATTTGAAGAGCGTGAGTTTTGCGAACTTTTTCGGCTTGAACGGTCATCAGCTTCTGTCGATCGGGTTGCTCTTCTGCGCCTTCGGGCTGTTGTTCGGCCTGGTGATCTTCCAGCAGTTGAAGAACCTGCCGGTGCATAGCTCGATGCGCGAGATGTCCGAGCTGATCTACGAGACCTGCAAGACCTATCTGGTGACGCAGGGCAAGTTCATCATGCTTCTCTGGGCTTTCATCGCGGTCATCATCTCGCTCTACTTCGGGTGGCTGGCGCCAGTGCCGAACAAGCCCATCGCGGTTACCCTGCCGGTCATTCTATTGTTCTCGCTGATCGGCATCGCGGGCAGCTACGGAGTGGCGTGGTTCGGAATTCGCGTGAACACTTTTGCGAACTCACGGACTGCATTCGCAGGATTGCGCGGCAAGCCCTATGCGTGCTTTGCGATTCCGCTGAAGTCCGGCATGAGCGTGGGCATGATGCTGATCTCGGTCGAGCTGCTCATCATGCTCTTCATTCTTCTGTTCATCCCGGCCGATTTTGCCGGCCCCTGCTTCATCGGCTTCGCCATTGGCGAATCGCTGGGCGCCGCGGCGCTGCGTATTGCCGGCGGCATCTTCACCAAGATCGCCGACATCGGTTCCGATCTGATGAAGATCGTCTTCAAGATCAAGGAAGACGATGCGCGCAACCCCGGCGTCATCGCCGACTGCACGGGCGACAACGCGGGCGACTCGGTTGGACCCTCGGCCGACGGCTTTGAGACCTACGGCGTCACCGGCGTGGCCCTGATCACCTTTATCTTGCTGGCGGTTCCGGATCACAAGACGCAAGCGACGCTGCTGGTATGGATCTTCGTCATGCGCGTGGCCATGCTGATCTCCAGCTCGGCCGCCTACTTCCTGAATGGCGCAATCGCCAAGGCGAAGTACGGCAACTCCGACGAGATGGACTTCGAGGCGCCCTTGACCTCGCTGGTCTGGATTACCTCCATCGTTTCCATCGCCCTGACCTACGTGGTTTCCTATCTGATGATCCCGACCCTTGGGGACGGATCGCTGTGGTGGAAACTGGCCTCGATCATCTCCTGCGGAACCCTGGCTGGCGCGTTGATCCCCGAACTGGTCAAGGTCTTCACTTCAACCAACTCGGCCCACGTGCAAGAAGTCGTCACCTCCGCAAAAGAGGGCGGCGCTTCGCTGGGTATTTTGTCGGGCCTCGTGGCCGGGAACATGTCGGCCTACTGGCTGGGATTGAGCATGGTCGCCCTGATGGGCCTGGGCTATTTCTTCAGTGGCGGCATCCCGGATGCATTTAATAACCCGGCGGGAATGATGCTGGCTCCGGCCGTCTTCGCCTTTGGCCTGGTGGCCTTCGGCTTCCTGGGCATGGGCCCGGTGACGATTGCCGTGGATTCCTACGGTCCGGTGACCGACAATGCGCAGTCCGTTTATGAGTTGTCGCTGATTGAGACGATTCCTGGCATCGAAGCCGAGTTGAAGAAGGACTACGGCATCGACGCCAAGTTCGAACGCGCCAAGTATCTGTTGGAAGCCAACGATGGAGCCGGCAATACCTTCAAGGCTACGGCCAAGCCGGTGCTGATCGGCACGGCCGTGGTGGGCGCAACGACGATGACCTTCTCGATCATCATGGCCCTGACCGACGGACTGAAAGCTAACGTCGACAAACTCTCGCTGTTGCATGCGCCCTTCATGCTGGGGCTGATCTGCGGTGGCGCGGTGATCTTCTGGTTCGCCGGCGCTTCGATGCAGGCGGTCACCACCGGCGCATACCGCGCGGTCGAGTTCATCAAGGCCAACATCAAGCTGGAAGGCGCGGAGAAGGCGTCGGTGACGGACAGCAAGAAGGTGGTGGAGATCTGCACGAAGTACGCGCAGAAGGGGATGTTCAACATCTTCCTCGCGGTCTTCTTTGCCACGCTTTCGTTCGCGTTCATGGAGCCGTTCCTGTTTGTCGGCTACCTGTTCTCGATTGCGATCTTCGGCCTGTACCAGGCGATCTTCATGGCGAATGCCGGCGGCGCCTGGGACAACGCGAAGAAGGTGGTTGAGGTCGACCTGAACATGAAGGGGACGCCTCTGCACGATGCAACCGTCATCGGAGATACGGTCGGCGATCCGTTCAAGGACACCTCGTCGGTGGCCATGAATCCGATCATCAAGTTCACGACCTTGTTCGGACTGCTGGCGGTCGAGCTTGCCGTGACCCTCACGAAGAGCAATCCGATGCTCACGCACGTGCTGACCGTCGCATTCTTCCTGGTGTCGGCGTTCTTCGTGCGGAAGTCGTTCTATGGCATGAGGATCGAAACCAAGGAAAGCAACTGATTCCTGTCCTGTAGTCGCACCCAGGCTTGGCCATCCCCGCTTCGGCGGGGAGGGCCGGGCCCATCTCCGGATTGCACCCAGACTGGCGGACCACTGCAACAACAGAGCGGCCCCGCGCCATTGTGCGCGGGGCCGCTCTGCGTTGTTGTGTGGAAAGATCGCGGTTGCGGATCAGCGCTGCGCGGCGGCGATCTCCGCCAGGCTCTTCTTCTGCCTGCCGTCGCTCGCAAAGTTGGCCGGGGCCAGCCAGGCCTCAAAGGCTCGCTTCCGGGCCGGCCACTCGCGGTCCAGCATCGAAAACCAGGCGGTGTCGCGGTTACGGCCTTTGACCACCATGTGCTGGCGGAAGACGCCTTCGAAGGTGAAGCCCAAGCGCAAGGCGGCGCGGCGCGAGGGCAGGTTCTCCGCGTTGCACTTCCACTCGTAGCGGCGATAGCCCAGGTGGTCGAAGACATGGCTGGCCATCAGGTACATGGCCTCGGTGGCGGCGGTGGTGCGCTGCAGCCGAGGCGTCAGCAGGATGTTGCCTACTTCGAGGACCCCGTGCGCCGGTTCGATGCGCATGTAGCTGGCGTATCCGGCGGCCTTGCCGGTGTCCGCGGGCACAATGGCCAGAAAGACAGAGCCGGTTGCGGCCTGTTTTTCCTGGAGGGCCCGGCGCAGATCGGATCTGGTGGCGTAGGGGCCGTCGGGCAGCCAGGTCCACAGCGAATCCTGGCTCCACGTACCGGGCTCCGCAACGGCAGGCCTTCGCCGTTGGGGCGGCTGGATGGCGTGCCAGAGGGCTTCGGCGTGGCGCTCGGCATCCAAGGGCTCCAGCGTGGCGCACCGGCCGCGCAGCGTCACCGGTCCGGGCTCTGGCGCGGGCTTCCAGTTGAGCGGCGATGGGGTAGGGGCGGGCACACGACCAGCGTATCAGTCTTCTCTCGCTGCCCGGGTTGATGCCTCGGATTGGCAAAGTTGGCCAACGATCCTATACTGCAACCGAGGTGCCCCCATGCCCACTCGCAATGTAAATCTGACCAAGGAACTGGACGAGTTCGTGGCCGCCCAGGTGAAGGGCGGGCTCTACGCCAATGCCAGCGAGGTGATGCGTACGGCCTTGCGTCTGCTGGAAAGGGAAGAGCGCGCATTCGCGGAGAAACTGGCGGCGCTGCGGGCGGCCATTGCCGAGGGAGACGCCAGCGGAGACGCCGAGGAGGGTGTCTTTGAGCGGCTTTTTGCCTATATTGACGAACTAGCCGAAGGCAAGGGTGAGGAAGTTGCCAAAGTTCAGTGTCTCTAAGCCTGCGCAATCGGATATGAGAGCCATCGCCCGGTACACGTTTGAAAGATGGGGAGCGGAGCAGGCCGTCCGGTATGTTCAAGGGCTGCGAACCTGCTTTCAAACCCTCGCGGAGAACCCAGGGATGGGCAGGGCGTACGAGGCAATCGGCCCAGGGCTACACCGGCACGAGCAGGGATGGCATGTCGTGTTTTACCGGCTGAGGCCGGACGGAATTCGCGTCGTGCGCGTTCTGCACCAGCAGATAATTCCGGCCAGGTGGCATTTTGGACAGTGAAACTTCGCGCGGTTCTGCCACGGAATCTCTTCCTGCCCGATCCGCGAACATTCCCTTCTGCCGCTCCGCTGGCTGAGGGAATCCGTCCCGAATCTCCACAACTCGCACAGATCAGCCCCCCAACTGCACCGTTTCTGCTTCTTGTGCCCGGTCCCGGCGAGGACTAGCCTTGGGGATGGGCAGGCAGAGGCCGCAAGCCCTGGGTTGCACCGGGTTTGGGGCAAAATCGGCATCCCAAGTCCGCGCCCCGCAAGGCTCTTTTGAGCTTTCCACAGGCATTTGGCGGTATTTGGAAAGCGGATGCCAGGAATGCCAACAAAATACAAGATATTGTGGTTTGTTGTTGACATGCACCACAGACAGCGGTATTTTTTCATCTGCGGCTGTAAACGCACCGTAAAGAAACCCGGCGCAAGACCCGCCGGAAGGCCGCCGAGAGAAGCGAACTCGCGGCTTTTTCAAATCCCCGTTTCCCGGTTCTTTGCCAGAGATTGATCCTGCCCCTTTCCAGGCTGCCTTGCGCCGGATCAGGCCAGGTTCCCACCGACTTTTGACTATTGAGGAGATTCAATGAACGAGGTCCATCTTCACACTTCCACCGTCGCCCAGCAGGCTCCCTACACACAGAGGGGTCTGATCTTCACGCGCCGCTTCTCGAAAGAGGGTGTTTCCCCCTACGACGAAGTCCAGTGGGAGAGGCGCACCGCGTCCATCACCGACGCCAAGGGCAACACGATCTTCGAGCAGAAGGACGTTGAGGTGCCCGTGGACTGGTCGATGACGGCCACCAATATCATGGCCTCGAAGTATCTGCATGGCCAGTTGGGCGCGCCGGAGCGCGAGACCGGGGTGCGGCAACTGGTGGGGCGCGTGGTGGAGACCGTCCGCGCCTGGGGCCTGGCCGGCGGCTACTTTGCCACGCCCGAGGATGCGGCCATCTTCCACGACGAGCTGGCGCACATGCTGCTGACGCAGAAGGTGGCCTTCAACTCGCCGGTATGGTTCAACGTGGGCTGCGACCGCCTGGAGCCGGATGCGGCCGGACTGAACTGGCACTGGGACCCGGCCACCGGAGGCGTGAAATATGCCCCGACCGGCTACCGCAATCCGCAGTGCTCGGCCTGCTTCATCAACTCCGTGGACGACTCGCTGGACTCCATTCTGACCCTGGCCAAGACCGAGGGGATGCTCTTCAAGTGGGGCTCGGGAACGGGAACCAACCTGTCGTCGATCCGCGGCTCCATGGAGACGCTCTCGGGCGGCGGCCAGGCCTCCGGCCCGCTCAGCTTCATGCGCGGCTTCGACGCCTTTGCCGGAGTCATCAAGTCCGGCGGCAAGACGCGCCGCGCGGCCAAGATGGTGATCCTGAACGTGGACCATCCGGACATCATGGAGTTCATCGATTGCAAGGCCAGGGAAGAAGCCAAGGCGTTCACGCTCATCAAGGCCGGCTACGACGGCTCCGGACCGGATTCCGAGGCCTACTCGTCCATCTTCTTCCAGAACGCCAACAACTCGGTGCGGGTGAGCGACGAGTTCATGCGCGCCTATGAGCGCGACGGCGAGTTCACGACCTACACGGTGAACGGCCACCAGCCGGTCAAGAGCTACAAGGCGCGCGAGATCATGCGCAAGATCGCCGAGGCCACCTGGCTGTGCGGCGATCCAGGCTTGCAGTTCGACAGCACCATCAACCGCTGGCACACCAGCAAGAACACGGCGCGCATCAACGCCTCGAATCCCTGCTCGGAGTACATGTTCCTCGACAACTCGGCCTGCAACCTGGCCAGCTTCAACCTGATGAAGTTCCTTACCCCGTCGGGCACCTTCGACATCTCCGCCTATCGGAACGCCATCTCGGTGGTCATCACGGCGATGGAGATCCTGGTGGACAACTCGGGCTATCCCACCGAGGCCATCGCCCGGAACTCGCACGATTACCGGCCGCTGGGGCTGGGCTACGCCAACCTGGGCGCGATGCTGATGGCCTTCGGCCTGCCTTACGATTCGGCGGCCGGCCGCGATCTGGCCGGCGCCCTCACGGCCATCATGTGCGGCCAGGCCTATCTGCAGTCGGCGATCATCGCGGCCAACTGCCCGCCCATCGCTTCGGCCACCCCGCTCACCGCGGAAGTGGAACATCCTGGCGGCGCATGCCCGGGTTTCTACGTCAACCGGGAGCCGTTCCTCGACGTGATCCGCATGCACCGCGCCGAGGTGAACAAGCTGGGCAAGTCGCGCCAGAGCGGCGAGCCCTTCGGCGTGCCCCAGCTCGACGCGCTCATCGACTCCAGCCGCGAGTGCTGGGACACGGCTCTGGTCTATGGCGAGCGTTACGGCTACCGCAATTCGCAGACCACGGTTCTGGCGCCCACCGGCACCATCGGCTTCATGATGGACTGCGACACCATGGGCATCGAGCCGGAGCTGGCGCTGGTCAAGTACAAGAAGCTGGTCGGCGGAGGCATGATCAAGATCGTCAACAGCACCGTGCCGGACGCGCTCTTCAAGCTGGGCTACGACAACGACCAGGTGAACGCGATCGTCAGCTACATCGACGCCACCGGCACCATCGAAGGCGCGCCCGGCATCAAGCCGGAGCACCTGGCCGTTTTCGATTGCAGCTTCAAGCCGGTCAAGGGCACCCGTTCGATTCATTACATGGGGCACCTCAAGATGATGGCCGCGGCGCAGCCGTTCCTCTCCGGCGCCATCTCCAAGACCGTGAACCTGCCCCACGAAGCCACCGTGGAAGACGTGGCCGAGGCCTATGCCGAGAGCTGGCGGCAGGGCATCAAGGCCGTGGCCATCTACCGCGACGGCTCCAAGGGCACGCAGCCCCTCAATACCAGCATGGACGCCAAGCGGGAGCCCTCGGCCGCGGATGCCGCCGGCAGCCGCGTGCTGGCTCAGTTGGCCGCCGGCCATGCCGCCGCCGAGACCGACGTGAAGACCTTGGAGGCCAAGATCGGCGAGAAGCTCGAGGTGAGCGCCAAGCAGGTGATCGCCGCGGCCGCCGCCTTCCAGAAAGCGATCGACGAGATCGCCGCGGCCGCCGCCGTGCCGGTGCTCAAGCCCTCCGCGGCGCTTGAAACCGCGCACGAAGCCGCCAAGGAGGCCGCGCAGGACCTGAACGGACCGCCGCGCGCCGTGCGCCATCGTCTGCCCGACGAGCGCGCCTCGGTCACCCACAAATTTTCCATCGCCGGCCACGAGGGCTACATCACCGTCGGCCTCTATCCCACCGGCCAGCCGGGCGAAATCTTCATCAAGATGGCCAAGGAGGGCTCGACCGTCTCGGGCCTGATGGATGCCTTCGCCACCTCGATCTCGCTGGCCCTGCAACACGGCGTGCCGCTCAAGGTGCTCTGCGAGAAGTTTGCCCACACCCGCTTCGAGCCCTCCGGCTGGACCGGCAACGAGCAGATCGGCTACGCCAAGAGCCTGATGGACTACATCTTCCGCTGGCTCAACCTGCGCTTCCTCTCTGGCACGCAGTTGACGCTCTTTGCCGGAATGGCGCAACAGACGCCGCAACTGCCCGCGTCGCCCAGCCTGATTCCCGATACGGAGTTGGAAACCGAGGAGGATGCGCTCTCCCAGAGCAATCTGGCCAAGCTGGCGGAAGAGGTAGCCCGGCGGCTGAACCAGGTCAGCAATCCGGGCGTCGGCACAGGCAGCGGGATCGGTACGACCCCGGCTTCGGGCGGCGGCATTTTACCGGAGGCACATGCCTCCGCTGCCGCGGCAGCCGGCCCCAGCCACGGGCCCAGCCTGCAAGACCGCGGCATTTACCACGCCTCCGACGCCATGCGCGACCTCTACGACATGGGCGACGCGCCCAGTTGCTCCACCTGCGGCGCCATCATGGTCCGCAACGGCAGTTGCTACCGCTGCATGAGCTGCGGCTCGACCAGCGGTTGCAGCTAGGCATCCCCACGCTGAAGCGCAGAGCAGTTGTTGGTTTTTTGGTTGTTTTGCTTCTGGCCCCCATGGGGGCCAGAAGCAAAACAACCTCAACCCAACAACCTTCCTGAATAAGACGGAAGATCAAAAGTGCGAAAGATACTGGACGCTACCTCGAACAGCTCGTTCTCCACCGAAAACTACTGCCAGAACGACCACCGAGTTCAAGATTCAGACCCATTTTGACTCCGGATGGAATTTTGGCGAGGCACAGCCACTGAAGCAGCAAGCCGCCCCGGAAGGCGGCTGGCGGTTGCGGCACAACAGCGGCTAAAGAAAAATGTCTATTCGGAATTCGCAACATGAATCCAGATGATCTTGCCCTGGCTAAAACCTATCCGAGCGGATCGACTATCGTCTGTACAGCCTTCCTTATCGCTAAGCAAGCAACTGTACAGATAGCTCAAGTCCCCTACCGAAATCTGGCTAGTGCCTGCCGCTCTAATCCCTGCGATCTCGCCGAGATCGCTTTTCTTGTCCAGTTTATCGATGAAAACAGGTTCGTGATAGGCACGTACAAGGTCTTCCTTTGTGCTGCCGATGCCGATCCCTTCAGGCGTCTTCCAAACCAATGGATCGATTGTTGTTTTTGTGGTTGGAAGACCTTTGCAGTTCGGAAATAAACTAAGCATCACATCCGCTACGCGACCGGACCGGTCGCCCATGGGCCTTACGTACAAATACAGGCCGTGCTCTGGGTCAGAGAAGCAGTAAGTGTCCCTACCGGCTGGCTTCGCTCCAAAATGCTCCAGAAACGCTTTCATGGACGTATCGTGCTCAAGGCTATAGAACCCAAGAGTGTTCGGCCCTGAATAACGTCCCCAACGAGCATTACTTGGATGCTGGGCTATCAACTCTGACCCCAGACTCAAAAACAGTAAAACAGAAAACAAGACAGAATTTTTCATTGTGGATTGTTGTTCCTCGAATAGGGGATGATCCCCGACTCAGCAGGGTCATGCTGTGAGTTAGTGATCGTTTGGCCAAGAGAAATCACGTCGGCATTCTGGCCTCGCGTACAGCCTGTTGTAGGTACCCATCCTTGGTAATCCGCAAACGGATTGTGTAGACCACTACCTCCGCCATGAATATCCGCACCTCTAGGGTCTCCTGTATCAATGAAAGCTCCTGCCGGACCGTACGCTTTGTCGCCTGCGTGCCTATTACTCACCCCTACGATATTCTCGGTCGAATATAGTCTATCGGCATCTGGTTTGGATTTGCTGTGATCTATGTCGTTTCTGGTTTCAATCGCCTTCGTTGTTGTTTTGCCATAAATGTCCGTTGACTTGAAGGTGGTCGTGTGTCCCTTCATGTCAGTGTGCAAACTGGATGAAGGTACTTTTGGCGAGGCATCTTTTGCTTGAAGCTGGGGCCGAGCCGTATCTACCCACCCTTTACCCTGCATTTTATTCAGAACCTTATCCCAGAAGTCATGCCCGTCTTGGTCTGTCTTGTCCAGAGGATTGTTCCGAACGTAAGCATAGAGATTGAGCGTCTGCGGGTCATCCAGTTTGGCGTAGGGTACAGGCTCAGCTTTGGCTGACCAGTCCGGGGATAGGAAGCGGCCCATCGTACTGGAGTAGTACCTGGCCCCGAAGTAATCGTTGCCGGATTCGGCATCCCGTTCTTTGCCGGTAGAAATCGATGGATGGGCAGACGCTGCGCTGAGAAGACAATCGACGGGCGGCGTCATAAATGTATCCGGCATTCGAATTGAAGTCTGCGCTTGCATCGTATCAATACCCACGGTCCCCGAATGCGAGGGACCGGTGGCACCCTCATCGTGGTTGGGAACCGAGGCCACCCGCCCCCGTCTTTTGTATAGACCCTCCCCCAACCCCGCCGCCCCCCTCCCATGCGCGCAAAATCCCAGCCGACAGAGTGCGGTTTTCCCGTTATAAGGCGCTATTTTCGACTCTCGCACCCGCCCGGTGACACACCGCCCGGTAGATGGATCAGCGGCTCCGCCGCTGATCCATGACTGTACCCACATGGTCTGCACGCTCACGACCCCAGACGCAAGCAAGTCGCCAACGGAGGACGGCTGGCTGGTTAAAATACGAACCTTTTAACTTGCCTTCTTGAAGCATTCCCAGTGAAATCCTCCACGGTCGTCATCGAGATACAGATACGCCTCTTTATCGACGCGGGTAACGGTGCCTGTGTCACCTGGCTGCAACCTCAGTCTGTCAAATGACGACCACGCCCAACCTATGGTTCGGTCATCGGGTGCGAACGTCACTCGGTCTCCAACATTGAACGGATTGGTACTCTTCTCGTCGGTCATAGTTTCCTATTGAGGCGGAATCGGTGTGGGCGTTCCGACCGAACCGGGGCCGGTTCCTTGGGGGAAGGTTAACTCCTGTCCTCCACCCGGTTGTCCAAATTGGGGCTGCACAGTTGAAGGCCCGTTGATTGGTGTTCCTGCCTCCGGTGTCACCGGGTAAACCGCATCTGGAACAGTCGGATGAGGAAGTGCAAGGGTACTCTGTGCCTCAGCCCCGGTAAGCCCACCCTCTGTTGTTGCGTATGACCCTGCTCGTAAACCACCTGCAAACTTCTCTGCATCCGACAAATAACCGTAATGGAAATAGGTTGCGGTTGTTGTAACTGTTGCCTCTCCTATGCCAGCCTCAGACCCAGAAATTGCGGCACTCAGAGCACCGATTCCCCTCACCGCTCCGCCGACAGCACCCGCAGTTGCCGCAGCAGTGATGCCCGTCCCAACAATTTGACCGATAGCCCTTCCGTCACCGTGTGCAGCGGCTACAACTGTGTTCTTAATCGCATTGCCCATAGCAGGGAGGGATGTTCCGGGATGAGTAACTGCATATCCGAGGCCGACAGCAGCAGCCTTCGGATTCTTGGCGATGGATACAATCGGTCTGTAGGTAGAATCTGCAAGTCCTTGACCGAAATCTTTCCACCATCCATGACCGTCTGTATCAACCATGAACAAAGGATTATTCCGAACATAGGCATACAGGTTGAGAGATTGAGGGTCGCCCATTGTTGCGTATGGCACGGGCGTAATTTTGGCTGACCAATCGGGCGATAAGAACCGCCCCATTGACGATGCGTAGTACCTTGCGCCGAAGTAGTCGTTGCCTGATTCGGAGTCACGTTCTTTGCCGGTGAAGAGGTGCTCGGTGGGTGTTGGCTGGCAAGTCTCGCCGTCGCCGTAGGGAAGACTGGCGCAGGTCTTCTCGATTACACCGGCGTAGTCGGTTTGGGCGCGGCGCGTGCCCAGCGGATCGTCGAAATAGAAGTGCAACCCGTCGTTGTCGTAGGTGGCCAGCAGCTTGCCGCCTGCCCAGACGTTGGTGTGCTGCCACCCCATGCTGTTGTTCGCGTCCATGACCATCTCGGTGAACTGCTCGCCGCCCAGGTCGAGGATGTAATCGTGCTCGGTCATCACCTGGAAGCCGTTGACGGCCGGGTCGCAACTCCCCCAATTGGTGATCGTGCCCTTGGCAATGCGCCGTCCCTCGGCGTCGTAGAGGTATCCGGTCATCACCGTAGTGCCGAGGACAGGAATATTTTGGGAGGCGCAGATGCGCCCGTCGGTATCGTAGAAATACTTGTTGACGCCGTCGTAGGTCACGTTGCCCGCCGCGTCATAGCCGGCGCCGCCGGGCGCCTGGCTCGTGGTCGTGAACCGATTGTTCGTGCCGTAGTTGGCCCAACTCGCCGGCGTCGGATTGTTCGCGCACGGCGTGGTGGACATCGCCTCCAGCGTGCGGTTGCCAAAGGCGTCGTAGCTCCAGCAGCCGATGTTGCTGGCGAACTGCGGAGACAGGCTCGAGGCGGCCGTATTCAGAGCCGACGACAGCCGGTTCAGCGTATCGGGCGTGAATTGCCACCTGCCCATGACCGAATCAGTATAGCCGGTCACGTTGCCCACGCCATCGTAGCTGGCTGCGTAGCTGTAGACGGTCTGCTCCGCGCCGGAGCCCCGGGCCGCTGGCGACGCCTGGCCAAGTCGCAGCGCGTCGTACCTACGGCGCGGAGGATGGGCGGCTGGCTACTGGAGCGCTTCTACACAGGCCCCTTGGAGGGGCCGCCCATCCTAAAGCTCGCGGCTCTCTCAAGGAGCAAAATTGGTTTGCTCCTTTCCTTATTGCCCAGACCTTCGGCCTGGCGCCCCACTGCCGGGGGATATTTACAAGGCAACTCTTGCCAGCGACAACGCGCGGTTGACGGCGCACAAAATCGCGTTCAGCGACGCCTTCACAATGCTGGGATTGACTCCCACCCCGTAGACCGGTTCCGATTCCCCGAATTGCAACCCGATATAGGCCATCGCGGTGCCGGAGGCGCCATCAGTAATCGATTGCTCCTGAAAATCGACGACCCGGATGGCAAAGCCAAACTCCCGGTTCATCGCATCCACAAAGGCATCGATGGGACCGTTTCCGTCTCCGGCGATCGCGTGCTCCACGCCGTCTACCTTCACCGTAGCCGAGATGCTGGTGGTTTCTGCGCTCAAGATTTCGGAACAGCGGATGCAGGAAAACGGGCTTTGCCGATCGAGGTATTCCGCCTGGAAGGCATTCCAAATCTCCGCCGGGCGTATCTCGCGGCTTGTCTGGTCGCCGATCCGCTGGATGACGCGGCTGAACTCGATCTGCAGTTTGCGCGGCAACAGGACGTTGTAGTCGCGCTCCAGGATAAACGCCACTCCGCCCTTGCCCGACTGGCTATTGACTCGCACCACCTCCTGGTAGCTTCGGCCAATATCGTTCGGATCCAAAGGCAGATAGGGAACCTGCCACAAGGCCTGGCCGGCCCGTGCGGCGAAGCCCTTCTTGATTGCGTCCTGATGCGAACCCGAGAAGGCGGTAAATACCAGCTCGCCGGCATACGGCTGCCGCGGCGGCACGGCTAACTGGGTGCAAGCCTCGGCGCACTGGATGACGCCCGGCAGGTCGGAAAAGTCCAACCCCGGATCGATGCCCTGGGTGTACATATTGAGGGCCAGGGTGACCAGATCGACATTGCCCGTGCGCTCTCCATTTCCGAAGAGCGTTCCCTCGACTCGATCGGCGCCCGCCATCATCGCCAATTCGGCCGCGGCAACCGCGGTGCCCCGGTCATTGTGCGGGTGCGCGCTCAGGACGATCGAATCCCTGTCCTTCAGGTTTCGGCCGAACCATTCGATCTGATCCGCATACACATTGGGCGTCGCATTCTCGACGGTTGACGGCAGATTGATGATGGCCCGATGCTCCGGCGTCGGCTTCCACACCGCCAGCACCGCTTCGCAAACCTCCAGGGCGTAGTCAAGCTCCGTCCCGGTAAAACTCTCCGGAGAATACTCGAAGATCCACTCTGTTCCAGGGTAAGATTCGGCTCGATCCTTGAGCATCTTCGCGCCATCGACGGCGAGTTGTTTCACTCCCGCGCGATCCATCTTGAAGACGAGTTCGCGCTGCACGGTCGAGGTCGAATTGTAGACGTGAACAATGGCGCGATGCACGCCGCGCAATGCCTCGAAGGTGCGCTGGATCAACTCCTCGCGGGCTTGTGTAAGAACCTGCACCGTCACATCCGGCGGAATGCGGCCCGCTTCGATCAGTCCCCGGCAAAAATCGAATTCCGTTTGGGATGCGGCGGGAAAGCCCACTTCGATTTCCTTGAAGCCCAGCCCGACCAGCAGATCCCACATCTTGTTCTTGCGTTCCAGATCCATCGGATCGACCAGCGCCTGATTCCCGTCGCGCAAGTCCACACTGCACCATATGGGCGCCTTGTCGATGGTTCTGCCTGGCCAGGTGCGATCGTTCAACTCGACAGTGCGCGTCGGGGCGTACTTGGATGCCGGATTATTCAACGTGAAATCCTTTCGCTTCCTCGCGGATGCCTTGCAATATTGTGCGCATAAAGTTCCCTGGCGCCAGGCTCTTGCGCTGGGCAAATGGAAAGAGGAGTCAGGGAGAATGCCGCCTCATCGAAAACAAACTTGTCTCTCTTTGCAATCGGGCGTGAAGAGCAATCGTCCATCGCGCTCGGACAGCTCCGCGAAGATGAAGCAATTCTAGAAGAACCAGTTGGGTAAATCCAACCGCTGCGCGGATCGAGGTTCATTCCAGCCGGCTGGTTGCCACGATCTTGCGGCGCGGCCATTTGCATCGCCGCAGCCCCGGCTGCGATCATCTCTGCGATGGTTTTTTGCCGGGAGACACTTCGCATGAGCAGGAAGGCAGCGCTTGTTTTCGCCGTTTCCGTCGCATGTACCACAACCCTTTTGGCCCAGCAGCCTGCCTGGCCCCCGTCGGCCGATCATCCGACGATTGCGGTTTGGCCGGGAGCGGCTCCCGGCGCGCCGGTCCATCCGCCCGCTGAAATCGATACGACCACGGCCAAAGACAACCTGATCGCCGGCAAGCCGCTGGTCCGCCTGGGCAACGTCTCCGCGCCCACCCTCACGCTCTATGCGCCCCAAGGCAAAAACACCGGAGCGGCCCTGGTGGTCTTTCCCGGAGGCGGTTACAACATCCTGGCCATCGATCTGGAAGGCACGGAAGTCTGCGACTGGCTTACCTCCCGCGGCATCGCCTGCCTGGTTCTCAAATACCGCGTCCCCGGCACCGGCCCTTATCCCAAGTCGCCGGCCGCCCTGCAGGATGCGCAGCGCGCGCTCGGCCTGGTGCGTTTGCATGCGGCCGAGTGGAAGATCGACCCCAACCGCATCGGCGTGCTGGGCTTTTCGGCCGGCGGGCATCTGGCAGCAGCCCTCAGCACCCACTTCGACGAGCGGCTCTACGCGCCCATCGACGATGCGGACAAGCTCAGTTGCCGTCCGGACTTCGCGGTGGTTGTCTATCCCGGCTATCTGGCCCTCGCGGACAAGAACTTCGCGCCGAACGCCGACATCCATCCCACCGCGCAAACGCCGCCCAGCTTCATCGTGCAGGCGGAAGACGATCCGGTGCACGTCGAGAACGCGGTGGTCTACCTTCAGCAGCTCAAGAACGCCAAGGTGCCTGCCGAACTGCATATCTATGCGCAGGGCGGACACGGCTACGGCCTGCGCCGCACCGCGCTGCCGGTAACCGCATGGCCCGAGGGCGTTGAAACCTGGCTGAGAACCATCAAGGTTCTGCCGGCGCAATAGGGTTCTACAATCGTCCTCATGCTTCTTGCCGTTCTCACCATCTCCGACCGTTGCGCGCAGGGTTCGATGAGCGACACCGCGGGCCCAGCCGTGGGCGCGCTGCTGCGGCGGCATTGGCCGGATTCCGAGATTCAGACCGGCCTCGTGCCGGACGACGAAGAGGCGATTGCCGCCGCTCTGGAGCGGTGGAGCGGGCAGGGCGCCGCGCTGGTGCTGACCGTGGGCGGCACCGGACTGGGTCCGCGCGACCGGACCCCGGAGGCGACGCGCCGCGTCATCGATCGCGAAGCGCCGGGACTGGCCGAGGCCATGCGCGCGAAGGGCGCGGCGAGCAACCCCTTTGCCTGGCTTTCACGGGGAGTTGCAGGCCTCAAGGGAAGCACGCTGATCGTCAATTTGCCCGGCAGCCGCCGCGGCGCCGAAGAGAGCTTTGCCTCCATCGCCGCCCTCCTCGAACACGGCCTGCAGGTCGCCGCCGGCGGCCAGGCCCATCCCTCGCAGGGCGCATCATAAATCGGATTACTTCGGCATTCTTTCCGCGGGGCAAATTCGCTTTTTCAGGAAACGCTTTCCAGTCTCCGCTCCCCGGCGTCCATGCGGTGCGGCGCGTGCAACTCGTCTCCATTGGTCAATCGGCTCAAATGCGAGGATTCCCGGTGGTTTGCCTTCCTCATTTTTGCGTCAGGCAGGTTGAGAAACAGCGGGAAAGCGTACAATCGTGTTACCCGTGAGTGTCCCAAGGAACAACCCTCCGAACCGGCGGCCCGGCGCCGTCAGCATCCGCGATGTGGCCAGCCGTGCCGGCGTCTCGATCGCCACGGTTTCCCGCGCGGTCAACCACATTCCCACGGTCGATCCGGAACTGGCCCGCCGCGTCTGGAAAGCGATCGACGAGGTGGGCTACCTGCCCAATACCCAGGCGCGCGCGCTGGTTTCGGGCCGCAGCCACATGTTGGGGCTGATCGTCTCCGAAATCACCAATCCATTTTTCCCCGAGCTGGTGCAGGAGTTTGAAAACCTGGCCGTGGAGCAGGGCTACGAGGTGCTGATCGGCTCGACCAACTACGAGCCGGAGCGCACCGAGACGCTCATTCGCCGCATGTTGCAGCGCAATGTGGACGGCGTCGCCGTGATGACCTTCGGCATCGAGGAGGACTTGGTCCAGAAGCTGGTTGAACGCGAGTTCCCGCTGGTTTTTGTGGATGCCGGGCCGGATCTGCCCAATATCCGCGTTCTCAAGGTGGACTATGCCGAGGGAATCCGCCAGGCCGTGCAGCATCTGGCCGCGCTCGGCCATCGCAACATCGCCTTCATCAGCGGTCCGCTGCGCCTGCGCTCCGCCGTGGCGCGGCGCGACGCCTTTCTCAAGTCCATGGCGGAGTTGGGGCTCGTCGTGCCCGCCGAGCACCTGATCGAGGGCAGCCACACCATGGAGGGCGGCATCGGCGCCATGGAGCATCTGGCTTTGCAGGCGGAACTGCCCACGGCCGTGATGTGCTCCAACGACATGACCGCCATCGGCGTTCTTCACGCGCTCTACAGGACCACCCACAAGGTGCCGCAAGAGATTTCGGTGGTGGGCTTCGACGATATCCATCTCTCCCAGTTCATGCTGCCGCCGCTCACCACGGTGCAGATGTCGTGCAAGGATTTGGCCGCGGCCGCGGTTGAGGCGCTGCGCGCGGGCATCGAGCCGGATAACCCCAAGGCCGCCCGCAAGGAGTGGCACATTCCCACCAAGCTCGTCGTGCGTCAGTCCTCGGCCTTCCCTCGCGGAACACTTCCGGCGCTGATGCAGAGCGCCGTGAAACATCGAGGCGAAGCGGAGAAGTAGAGCGTCCTTTGGGGGCCGTGGTCCTTCCCGGAGCCGCGCGTTCATCCCATCTGGGCTGCCAGGGAGGCAACATGGCAAATTGCTTTGGTGCGGACATCCTGATTCAAGCGCCGGACCCCGCGCGAGCGGCGGCCTTCTACATCCATCATCTCGGCTTCACCATCACCGGCGAAACGCCGCAGATGATCAGCCTCCACGGCGAACACATCAACCTGTTCATCGAGCGCGGCCCCGCCCTGGGTCCGGTGCTGGAAGTTACGGTGGAAAACGTTGCGGAAGCCAAGCTCCGGCTGGTGAACAACGGGTGCGAAATCGTCAAGGACGAGCCGGATTTTCCCCGATGTTATGTCAAGGACCCATTTGGATTGATCTACAACCTGACCAGCTAGTACCGTGTCTTGATGATTTCGTGCTTTCCCAGGTCCCCGCATGCGAGGGACCTGGGGCGCCCAAGGGTTGTGCCGGATTACCGAATCTCGCGGACACGGTACTAGGCCGCGCGCAGCGTGAGGAGCGTAATCTCCGGCGGGCAATCGATCCGGAAGGGCAGGCCGACCGTGCCGATGCCGCGATTGACGTAGAGCTGCAAATCGCCAAGCTGGAACCATCCCTCGATATACTTTCTTCCCAGAGTGGGCAGTTCCAGGGCGCCCAGCAGCGGCAGGCGAATCTGGCCTCCGTGCGTGTGGCCGCTCAACATCAGGCCGACGGATTGGCCGGCCGGATGCGCCAGCAGTTGGTCGGCGTAATCCGGGGCATGGCACAGCAGCACCACGGGCTCATGGGCGGCGTTGCGGATCGCAACCGGGACTGCCAAATCCAGTTTGGGCCGGCCGGCGACGGGATCGTCCACTCCCGCCAGCCAGATTCTGTCTCCGCCGCGCTCCATCGGCAAGCAGGAGTTCCTCAGCACATGAATTCCGTTGTCGCTCAGTGCCGCGGTCACCTGCTTGGCTCCCACGATGACATCGTGGTTGCCGAGCGCCGCATAGATTGGGCGGCATCTCAGCCCGCTCAGAAGATTGGCGCATTGCCACGCTGCGCCGGCGGCGAACTTCCGCGTACCTATCCCCTTGCTGACATAATCGCCGGTCAGAACCACCGCATCGGGTTCCAGGCCGTTGACGCGGTCGATCACCTGGCGCAGGAAGAACGGCTCCGTATATTCGTCCATGTGGATGTCGCTGAGATGCGCGAGGCGCAGACCGTCGAAGGCGGCAGGCAGGCCGCGCAGATGGATCTCGCGCCGGGCGACCTCGATCCAGTGGCGCTCGATCTCTCCGGCATAGAGTGCCAGGCCGGCGGCGCCGAAGAGGCCCGCTCTGAGAAAATTGCGCCGGCTGATCGGTTGCCGGGGAAGGGAATCGAAAAGAGCCATGCTCTATCGTATCGAGTTTCGACCCGATTCGGGGTATGGGAGCCGCGAACGCCACCTTCCCTGGGCCGAACCGCCAGCGGATGGATGCCGCGGATGCGTTGGCCGTGGAGCCGTGTCACCGTGAAGGCCTCACCCATGCTCGGCGCCCCATTCTTTCGCCATATTTCCGGCGAAAGGACGGGAAAGCAGCGATCAGGCAGCGGCGGATTTGTCTTCGGCCCTTGCCTGCTCAGCCTTCACTTGTGCTTCCTCTTTGACGGACAGGCGCAGCCCCACCGCCTTGACGACGGCCAGCAGCGTCTTCAGCGTCGGATTGCCCTTGGGCGACAGCGCGCGATAGAGAGACTCGCGGCTGATGCCGGCTTGCGCCGCCACCGCGCCCAATCCGCCATAGGCCTCAGCCAAGGCGCGAAGAGAAAGCAAGGCTCCGCCGCGCTCTTCGGGGTTGTCGAGGGATTCCATGGCGACCTGCAGAAGCGCGACGGCATACTTGCGGTCCTCGCGCAGTTCCTCGATCTCGCGCTCGTGATGAGATACCGCGCCAACAAGTTTCTTCATGGTTGCCTCCGTTTCCAGTCTGCCCAAAACACCTTGGCTCTGGCTATATCCCCTTGTTGACTGTCCTTATCTCCACCGCAGAGAAGAATCACCCAACGTTGTCCGTGCTGCCCGCAGTACACCCGATACCCTGCGCCCACATGCACGCGCAATTCGGTCACGCCCTCTCCCACCGGCTTCGAGTCGCCCAGGTTGCCGCTTTCAACCTGATGCAGCCTGGCCTCAATGCGGGCCTTCGCCAATCGGTCGCGAAGACTGCGGAACCATTCTGTGTACGGTTCACGCCCATCCTCTAGCTGGTATCGGATGAGTTCGATCACGGGAGAGATTGTAGCATAAAAGCTACAGGGCAACCATTAACTTTATTGTTTATCCATTTACGTAGTGGTATTCTTCCGCCATGCCAAACGAGGAACCAGTTAGAACGCTCGGCCAATTCCTTGAGAGGGTAGCCGATATCAGGGCGAAGTGGCAGGTCAAGGCAAAAAAAGAACTCTGGTTTCGCGGCGAGGCACGGGACTATGAAGAAACACGACTTCGGCCTTCTCTGTACAGGAGAATGTCCGGTTTCGCGCTCAAATCTCCAATCGATCTGATTGAGATCGAGGATGACCTGTTCCAGCGATTTCTTCAAGTCTCTGCTGATATGCCAGATGGAGATACCGACTCTGAATGGGATAGCTATTCCTTGATGCAGCATTCTCTCGCTCCGACTCGGCTGCTAGATTGGTCTGATGGAGCCCTTGTTGCGTTGCATTTCGCTCTGCGATTGGACCATGGGCAACCTGAAGACCGATTTGTGTATGTGCTGGATCCTTATTGGCTAATAGACTATATCAAGGCTGAGACTGAAGATCATGAATCGGCCAAGCGTGATTGGATTGCGTATTGCCGCAAGTATCCGTCTAAAGAACTTGACGAAGACGATTGGGATGAGTGCTACCTTCCTGGGAAAGATGGACACGATGAGTTGCCGATCCCAAATTCTCCGCTGCTTTTGGACTTCTACCGGTTTTCTCGAAGAATTTCCGCACAGCGAAGCCAATTTGTTCTCATGGGAACTGACCCCGATTTTTTCGATAGGCTCTTGAAAAAAACGGATGCAAGGATTGGGGTCATTCGGGTTGAAAAAGAATCTGTCCCCGAAATGCGAGTTGCGCTTCGCGATGCAGGAGTAACCGAGTCAGTTATTTACCCGGATTTGGACGGCCTTGGACGCGAACTGAAACAGCTTTGGGCAGAAAGGCTGCGAGAGCCTTCCTAACGCACTGATTGTTGATTTGAAGAAGAACAAAGGCAGAACCAGCCGCAGGTCCTTCGACTCCGCTGCGCTCCGCTCAGGATGACATCGCTTGGGGCGGTTCGATCTTATGAGGGAAGCAAGCGGGCGGGTGCCGCATCAATTCAAGAACATCGTCCGATACAGCGTGTCCCGCTGCACCGGCTTGAATCCCGCGTCGCGGATGATTCTCCGCAGCTCTTCTTCCGTCGTGCAGTTCGACGTGCCCGCGGCTTTCACCACATTCTCTTCCAGCATCACCGAACCCACGTCGTTGCCGCCGAAGTGAAGGCCTAACTCCAGCACCTTCAATCCCTGCGTCACCCAACTCGCCTGCACGTTCTCGATGTTATCGAGATAGAGCCGGGAGATCGCCAGCACCTTCAGGTACTCGACGCTCGTTGCTTCTTCCCAGCCGCGGCCGCCGAGCGCGGTGTTATGGGGCTGAAAGCTCCAGGGGATGAAGGCGGTAAATCCGCCGGTCTCTTCCTGCAGGCGGCGCACCACCTCGAAGTGGTTGATGCGCTGCTCGAAGCTCTCGCCCACGCCGAACATCATGGTGGCCGTGGTTCTCATGCCCAACTGGTGCGCGGTGCGGTGGACGCCGACCCAGTCCTCGGTGTTGCACTTGATGCGGGCGATGCGCCGGCGCACGTCGTCATCCAGAATCTCGGCGCCTCCGCCGGGGATGGAATCCAGGCCCGCGTCGCGCAGGCGGACGATCGTGTCGCGCACGTTCAGCCCGGAGTATTTCGCGATGGCCAGCACTTCAGAGGCGGTGAGGCAGTGCAGCCAAATCTGCGGAAAGCGCTGCTTGATGCCGCTGAAGAGCCGCTCGAACCAGTCGATCTTCAGCTCGGGATGGATGCCGCCCTGCATCAGCACGCCGGTGCCGCCCATCTCGATGGTCTCGGCGATCTTCTCGTAGATCTTTTCGAAATCGAGGATGTAGCCTTCTTCCGAGCGGGGTCCTTTCAGCGGCCGGTAGAAGGCGCAGAAGGTGCAGTATTCGGTGCAGAAGTTGGTGTAGTTGATATTGCGGTCGATGATGTAGGTGACCACGCCCTCGGGGTGCAGGCGGCGGCGCACGGCGTCGGCCTCGAATCCCAGGCCGATCAGGTCGGGGGAGTGGAAGTAGTCGAGAGCCTGTTGGCGGGTCAGCGGCATACTGTAGATTCTAGCAATTCGCAGGTTGCAGGGCGAGTCAGCGGCGATCGGGCGGGTGGCTCTCCGCATCGTTCGCGGGCTTCCGGAAGAGAAAGAGTCCGCGGCTCCGCACCGGGCGGCCCTGGGTGCGCGAGAGATTAGAGGCCGTCGAGACTCCGCTGAACAGGACAAAGAAATCCCAGAACGCCCGCAGGAAGCTCTTTTTCTTTTCCGAAGCCATGAAGGGGAAGAACCTCGCCGGCCGAACTCGGTCGAACGTCGACGCTCACTCTATTTGAGAGACGAGCAGTCCTTCCGGTTGCAGGATTTTCTCTGGAATCGGCGCGATGTTCTCCGCATTCCGCGTCCGCTTACGTTTGCGGCGCGCAGCCTGCATCGAGCGGGGTCGCGCCGTTGTCCAGAAGAAACATGTAGGTGGCCAGGGCGTGCTGGCACTCCAGGGTGTTGTTGACGGCATTGCCCGGATTGAGATCGGTGTCGTCTCCCACGTGGACATAAAGCGGCGGCAAGGGGAGATGAGTGACCACGTCTTTTCGATTGGCGATCCGGTAGCACTCCGGGACGACGGCATTGAAGTAGTTGGCAAAATGCGGGTCGCCCACTCGAGGGCTGGCAAAGGTAATCAGCGTGGGCTGTTTGTACGGCGTGTTCACGGCAACATCCATGGCCAGCAGGGTCGCCAACGCGCTGCCCAGGCTGTGGCCGCAGATTGTCAGCTTTGAGGTCGCGGCTCCCAGCACTCCCGCCAGCGCGGGCGTCAGCCGGCCGGAGTTCGGATCGGTTCCCACGCGAAAGGCGTCGTACATATCGGTGAATCCGTCCTCGGTAAGTCCGGCGCCGGGAACGGCGGTGAAGGGTTTGGGCAGGAACTTCGCATCCTGAATCCATTCCAGCCAGCCCTCGGTTCCGCGTATCGCGATCATGCACTCGTCGGGCGATGCGGCGTTGCGCGCCACAAAGCCGATCGAGACGACATCCCGGACCGGATCGATGTTGGGAGAAATGTCGGTTGCCAGGTCGTTGGTATAGATCGTCTGCAAGACATTGAAGCCTTCATACGACATGCCGTCGTAATTCGGCTTGTTGTAGTCGGAGTAGGCATGTTGCAGGAGCTTGCCTGCCAGCAGGGTCGTTTGCAAGTCCATACTTCCCTCCCATCGAAGATCGCATCTCCTGCGGGGAAGGGCGATCTTCGGCGCGCAAGAACAGTATCCCGGAATCGGGATCGGGAGCAAGTCAAAATTCGGTCACAAAATCCAGCCCCGCCGGAAGCGCCGTCGGGTGATCTTTTGCCTTGCCGATTACTCCTTGGAGTCCGGCTTGGCCGTTGGCTTCGCTTTCTTGGCCGGGCTGGAGACGCCCATGCACATGAGGAAGAAGCCGAAACCCTTGCGCAGCGAGTCGAGCACGCTCATCTTTTACGCCCTTTCCAACCCATTCCCATCTCTCCGCACGCGTCCCCACAAAGAAGCTCCGGCGTTATTTCCTTTTGGCCGCGGGTCTTGTGGGGACGACCGCGGGAGCTGCCGTACGCGCGCCCTTCAGGAGATCCAAGGCGGCCGGCGGCAGCGGCTTGTCGGCATTGGCCAGCAACAGGCTCACCTGCCAGATCTGGGTTTCGGTGAGCAACTGCTTGTAACTGGGCATGCCGGTCAGGCGGATGCCATTGGCCACTTTCCAGTACGTCTCGCCGGGCGGATCGTCGGTGACGCCCATCATCGTTTCCGCTCCGTGGTGGTGCATCTCCCACAGCGGCGGCGCCTCGGGATACATGTGAGCGGCAAAGGAAGAAGGCTTGCCATGGAAACCGTGGCAGGCGGCGCACTGGTCGCGGTAAACTTGCGCGCCGGCTATCAGGTTGCCTTCATCGGCCTGGATGGGCGGAGTTTTCACCGCTTCGCGGGCGATGCGCGCATCCAGCGGCACGTGCGTGAGCAGCCGTTCCTGCGGCAAGGGCGCATCGGCAACGGCCACGGGAACCCGGCCAAAGTGCAACCACGCGAGCAGGGCAACCGGCGCCAGAATCACTCCCACAATCATTCCCAGCAATATGCGACCCATCTTCGTTGCGGCCTCCGTTGCCCCTCATCCTAGAGCATTGCAGGCTAGTTTCGCAGCAACCAAAGGTTGATTTCTTACTCAACAGTAAAGTTTTGCTGGACAAAGCTGGCGGGATTTGACAAAGTTTGCCCATACCGCAACGGCTGCATCCGGCCGCCGCTATCTCCCCACACACAGGCAAGGAGCATCCCTCATGGCAGATCACTCACTCATGAAACTGGGCCGCAAGGCTGTCAAAACCGACTCACGAACCCTGGCGCTGGGCGACTATCTCACGCCGGGAGCGCCTCCTCCTCCGCCCACGGCCGATTGGACCAAGGGAATTGCCTCCTGGGGCATGATGCTCAACGACAAGCTGGGCGATTGCACCATCGCCGGAGCGGCCCACGCCGTACAGGTGTGGTCGGCCCACACCAAAGGCATGGTGACGATCCCCGATCCCACCATCCTGAGTTACTTCGAGAAATGGGACGGCTACGATCCGGGCAATCCCAGCAGCGATGGCGGCGGCGTGGAACTGGACGTGCTGAAAAACTGGAAAAAGCAGGGCTTTGCCGGCAATGCCCTTTTGGCTTTTGCCGATCCCAAGACGGACAGCCTGGAGGAGATTCGCCAGTCCATCGCCCTCTTCGGCGGCGTGTATATCGGTTTGGCCCTGCCGCTGACCGCGAAGACCCAGGACGTATGGGACGTGGTGCCCAACGGCGGCGCCAATGCCAAAAAGGGCAGTTGGGGCGGCCACTGCGTCTTTGTGCCCAAGTACGACCAGAAAGGCTTTACCTGCATTACCTGGGGCCAGTTGAAGACGATGACCCTGGCCTTCTGGAAGGAATATTGCGACGAAGTGCACACCCTGCTCTGCCAGGACTGGTTCACCGCCAAGGGCGCGCCCAGCGGCTTCAACCAGGCCCAGTTGCAGGCCGATTTGAAGGCCATCAAATAGGGCATCGGGAGGCGATTCGGTCCGGCGTGCGTCCAATGCAGTGCCAGGTCACCCACAAGGCTCCCTCCAGGTGGTTTAATACCTATGGGGGGAGCGCTGCCTTGGGGTGGGCTTCCGTACTCCCGTGGAGGTAACCCGAAACCGATGGTTTCTTTTCGCCGTATTGCCTTTTTGTTGGCGCTTTGCCTGCCAGCCTTGCCCGCCGTTCAGGCCCAGAGCTCGAGTTCGAGCAGCAATCCTGCAACCCCAACTCAAGACCAGGCGCAGCAGCAGCCCGCAGCCGCGCAAAACCAGCCGCAGGTCAGCGTGCAGGCCCGCATTAGGGCGCGCCGCGAGCAGCGCCGCGTGGCGGCCATCCACGAGACCTACGATCACCTGTATGAGGGCTATATCGGCGGGGGCTATCTGCGCTTCACGCCGGGCGCCTCGTTGCAGCGCGTCACCGAGTACGCCTGGAACGGCGGCCTTACCCGCTACTTCGACGAGCGCCTGGGCGTGACCCTCGATGGCCGCGGCTATTATGGCACTCCCTTTGTGGGCCTCAACGCCGCCACCAATAGCGCCATCACCAAGCCGGCCATCAGCGAGTATTCGGTCATGGCCGGACCGACCTACCGCTTCTATCTGCAGCCCAGATACTCCATCTCCGGCCGGGTCATGGCCGGCTACGCGCGGGGCAACTTTTCCGGGGATACGAACGGCTTTGGCGGCGTCGCCCTCGGGCTGTATCCGGATGCCTCCACCTACGCCGCCAGCGCCAGCATTCTGGGCGAGTACAATCTGACCCCAACCATCGGACTGCGGCTGGCGCCAGAATATGTGGCCACCGGCTTTGGCTCGACCACGCAGAACAGCCTGGGCTTCACGGCCGGCATCGTCTACCGCTTCGGCAAGCAGTAACCGACAGTGGACAGTGGACAGGGATCAGTTGTCAGTTAAAAGGCATTGCAGGGTAGACGGGATTGGAGCAAGCTCTCGTTTACACTGCGATGCCTTTTCAATTCTGAAACTGACGGCTCTTCGCTGACAACTGATAACTGACAACTAACAACTGTCTACTGTCGTCCCTGCAGAATCGGAATGCCCGCGATTCGCTGCTGCCACTCGGCCGGACCGGTCTGATGAACGCTGGTTCCCTTGGAATCGACGGCTACGGTCACCGGCATATCCACCACGTCGAACTCGTAGATCGCCTCCATGCCCAGATCGCCGAAGGCCATCAAGCGCGAGCCGTGAATGGCCTTTGAAACCAGGTAGGCCGCGCCGCCCACCGCCATCAGGTAGACCGCGCCAAACTCGCGGATCGCTTCGACGGCCGCCGGCCCGCGCTCGGCCTTGCCCACCATGCCCAGCAAACCCGTCTCGGCCAACATCTGGCGGGTGAACTTGTCCATGCGCGTGGCCGTGGTCGGCCCGGCCGGTCCCACCACTTCCTCGCGCACCGGGTCCACCGGACCCACGTAATAGATAAACCGGCCGCGGAACTCCACCGGCAGCTTTTCACCCCGGCTCAGCATCTCGCTCATGCGCTTGTGCGCGGCATCGCGGCCGGTCAGCAGCTTTCCGGTCAGCAGCAGCACCTCGCCCGGCTTCCACGCACCGGCCTCTTCGCGCGTCACGGTGTCCAGATTCACCCGCCGCGCCGTCGAAACGTCATAGGTCAGCTTGGGCCAGTTCTCCAGGCTCGGCGGATCGAGAAAAACCGGTCCCGAGCCGTCCAGCACCAGGTGCGCGTGCCGGGTGGCGGCGCAGTTGGGAATCATGGCCACCGGCAGATTGGCCGCGTGCGTCGGGTAGTCGCGCACCTTCACGTCCAGCACTGTCGTCAGCCCTCCCAAACCCTGCGCGCCGATGCCCAGCCGGTTCACCTTGTCGTAGATCTCCAGCCGCAGCTCCTCGGCGCGATTTGCCGGTCCGCGGGCGATCAGCTCCTGAATGTCGATGGGGTCCATCAGCGATTCCTTGGCCAGCAGCATCGCCTTTTCCGCCGTGCCGCCAATGCCGATGCCCAGCATTCCCGGCGGGCACCAGCCCGCGCCCATCGTCGGCACGGTCTTCAGCACCCACTCGACGACGGAATCCGAGGGATTCAGCATCGTGAACTTGGCCTTGGCCTCCGACCCTCCGCCCTTGGCCGCCACCGTCAAATCCACCGTCGCGCCCTGCACCAGCTCCACATTCACCACCGCGGGCGTGTTGTCTTTGGTGTTCGTCCGCTTGCCCGCCGGATCGGCCAGAATCGACGCCCGCAGCTTGTTGTCCGGATCGAGATACGCCCGCCGCACGCCCTCGTCCACCATCTGCTGGAGGTCTTTCGTTTCTTCGCCGGGGCCGGGTGCGAAGCGCACATCCATCCCTACCTTCACAAACGCGTTCACCACGCCCGTGTCCTGGCAGATGGGCCTGTGCCCCTCGGCGCACATGCGGCTGTTGATGAGAATTTGCGCAATGGCGTCCTTGGCCGCGTGCGACTGCTCCAACTCGTAGGCCTTGGCCAGGCTGGCGATGAAGTCCAGCGGATGGTAGTAGCTGATGTACTGCAACGCGCCCGCAACGCTGGCAACAAAATCTTCCTGCAGGATGACGGTCATGGGGAAGCTCCTTGGTCGGTATCAGGATACAGCCGGAGGGAGAACAGCAAGCGGCAAGCTCGACCGTTCAATAATTGGCATTAGGCCGGGACCCCTTGGGACAACGCCGAGACTGGATACCTTCAAATATCGGAGCCCCTGCTAAAGGGTGAGGAGATCCTCTGGCGCTGCCGGGGTGGCAGTAGCGGTTTGACATGTGCGGGAGTCGTCCCCGGTTTGTTTTTTTAGCTTTTTCCGGTAACCAGGTTGGAAGGCGCGGAGCCTGAGCGCCATCCCTACGGGACTCGGGCAGAATGGTTGGTTTCGCCATCCCCACGCTGAAGCGCGGGGCTAACAACCACTGCGCCTACGGCGCGGACGTCGGGCTACTGGCGACTGGAGCGCTTCTACACAGGCCCCTTGGAGGGGCCACCCATCCGAAAGCCCCCGGCTCTGCCGGGAGATATTTACTTACGCCGGCCGCAAATCCGTATGCACAAAATCGTCGCCCTTCCACAGCATCGGCTCGCGTTTGTCGCGGGCCAGGGCATAGCTGAAGCAGTCGCCGAAGTTCAGGTTCGCCGGGTGGCCGCTGCCTTTGCCGTAGTCGCGATAGGCCTGCCGCGCGATCTTTGCCTGCTCGACGGTGACCGGCTCGATGACGACCTTGGCGTGTCCTACAATCTCGTCGAAGCGAGCGCTTAGCTTGGGATTGCGATACCCATCCGTCACGATGGACGCTTCGAAGTACGTTCCCGCCGAAATACGGAGCACAGCAGCGGCTTCCATCGCCAAGGCAAAAGCTTCGGCTTCAGGCTCCGCCTTAATAATGGCAATCAGGGCCGATGTATCGACAATCATTTGGGCAGCCCCGTTTCCTCGTCATAGAGTTCGTCCATCAGCTCCTTGGAAGTCCGTCCATCGTTCATCATTGGACCGGTTTCGCGGCTGATTTCCATCAGCCAGGCGGCAAGCCCCTTCTTTCCGTCGGTCGGTTCCCGCGCAGCACGCTCCCGCGCCACATCCTTCTTCAAGGAATCGGTGACTGCGGCGACCAGACTTACCCCTCGCAGAGCTGCCAGCTCCCGCGCCAGCCGGTGGGTTTCTTCATTCTTGATATTCAAGGCCATCGCATTCCACCTTTCCACCATTTGTTTCCACCATTCTACCATTTATTACCTGCTCAGGCCGCGGAAGCCCGCCCGGCTCCCCGGAAGCCCTTGAAATGGCCTAAGCTAGAGCCATGAGCGACCCAAATCAGGAAACGGCGGCATCGCACAACGAAATCTTCGATCTTCTGGTGATCGGCGCCGGGCCAACGGGGCTGGCCTGCGCCATCGAGGCCCAGAAGGCCGGCCTGCGCGCGGTTGCGGTGGACAAGGGATGCCTGTGCAACTCGCTCTTCCACTATCCCGCGCACATGACCTTCTTCACCACGCCGGAGCTGCTGGAGATCGGCGGCATTCCCTTTCCCAGTCCCAACGCCAAGCCCACCCGCATCGAGGCGCTGGAGTATTACCGCCAGGTGGCCGCCTACTACCAGCTCGACGTGCGGCAGTACCAGCGCGTGGAGCGGGTGACGGGCGCCGACGGGGCCTTCGCCGTGCAGGTCATGGACCGCTTCGGCCGCCTGAGCGTTTTGCAGGCCCGCAAGCTGGCCATCGCCACCGGCTACTACGATCTGCCCAACGCGCTGGGCATTCCCGGCGAGAATCTGAGCAAGGTCCATCACTATTACAACGATCCCCACCCTTATTTCGGGACGGATGTGATGGTGATCGGCGGCAAGAACTCGGCGGCCATTGCCGCGCTGGAGCTGTGGCGCCACGGCGCGCGGGTCACGCTGGTTCACCGGGGCGCTGAAATGCACAATCACGTGAAGTACTGGATCAAGCCGGACATCGAAAACCGCATCAAGAATGGCGAAATCAAGGCCTACTTCCAGTCGCGCGCGGTGGAGTTCACCCTCGACACCGTCGTTCTGGAGACGCCCGAAGGCCGCGTGGCCGTTCCCAACCATTTCGTCTTCGCCATGACCGGCTACCACCCCGATTTCGCCTTTCTGGGGCGGCTGGGCGTCAAGTTCGAGGGTCCCGACCGGCTGCCGGCGTGCGACGCGGAGACGCTCGAAAGCAATGTGCCGGGCATTTACCTTGCCGGAGTGATCGTGGCCGGCTCGCGCACCAACGAGATCTTCATTGAGAACGGGCGCTTCCATGGCGCGCAAATCGCCCGGGCGCTGGCCGCAAAGCAAAACCCCGCCGCCGGCCACGCAACCAATCCGCTACACTGAGGCTCAAGATTTTTTTGAAGGGCAAGACCGTGCATATGCGCTGGTGGCCGCGATCGATTCGAGGGCAGATGCTGGCAGGCCTGGTGCTGCTGGAGGCGCTTTCGATCGTGCTCTTTGCCCTGCTGCTGATCCGCCGGCAGGCGGGCGAAGTCTACCTGCACACCCAGCAGCGCCTGGTCTACCAAGCCTCTTCCCTGGAGTTGCAGGCCAAGGAGGCGATGCAGCAGCAGCGGCCCAGCTGGGTGGCTCTTTCGGTGAAAATGATGGGCGACGCCCCCGATGTGGCCGTGGCCAAGATCACCGATCCGGCCGGCAATCTCCTCTTTGCCAGCCGGGGAGAGGCGCAGCGGGCGGCGCTCGATCCGGCCGAACGCGGGCAGATTCCCCAAGTGCGTCACGAAGAGCCCAGGTTGTTCACCCTGAAAGGCGATCGCTGGGAGTGCGTAAAGGCCATCTATATCGATGGGCATTTGCGCGGTTATGCCTGGGTTGAGACGGATCGGGCCTGGGACCGGACGCAACTGAACACCGTCCTGCACGGCTCGGTTGTCTTCGGCATCATCTGGATGTTGGCGTCGGCCATGCTGGTCTTTCTCATGGCCCGCTCCATCTCGCGGCCCCTGGCCGTGCTTCACCGCGGCACCCGCGCCCTGATGAATTCGCCCGAGGGCAGCGGCAATTTCCCGCTGCCGGTCACTGTGCACAACGAGATGGGCGACCTGATTGAGGCGTTCAATCGCATGGTCGCCTCCATCGAGGAGCAGCGCTCGGGGCTCAACGATACGCTGTCGCTGCTCGATTCGATGCTGGCCAACGCGCCCATCGGCCTGGCCTTTCTCGATCGCCGCTGCCGTTTTGTGCGCGTGAACCACGTCTTTGCCGGCATGACCGGGGTTGCGCTCAGCCGTCATCTGGGCCGCACGCTGCCGGAACTGCTGCCGCAGCCGGTGGCCAAAGACCTCGAATTGATCGTCCTGCGGGTCTTCGCCGAGGAAGAGCCGGTGCACAATCTGGAGTTAAGCGGCGAGGGCGGCAGCCCCAAGCGGCCATGGACCTGGCTGGTCAGCGCCTATCCGGTGCGGACCACGCCGCAGCAGGTGCGCTGGGTGGGCGTCATCGTGCTGGACGCCAGCGCGCGCAAACGCGCCGAAGAAACCCTGCGCAAGACGGAGAAGCTGGCCGCCACCGGCCGTCTGGCCGCCTCCATCGCCCACGAGATCAACAACCCGCTCGAGGCCATCACCAACCTTCTCTTCCTGCTGCGCAACTTCTGCCAGCTTCAGGACCCGGCGCTCAATTACGTGGTTATGGCCGAACACGAGGCTCACCGCATCGCGGAGATCACCCAGCAAACCCTCCGCTTCTATCGCCAATCCACGCTGCCCACCCGCGCCAAGATGAGCGAGTTGCTCGACTCCGTTCTCACCCTCTTTCATGGCAAACTCGAGGCCCTGAATATTCAGGTCGAGCGGGATTACAACCCGGAGCTGGACGTGTTCTGTTTTGCCGGGGAGATTCGCCAGGTCTTTGCCAACCTGGTCGGCAACGCCATCGACGCCATCAGCGCCGGCGGCCGCCTCTTCATTCGCGCCCGCCGCTCGCGAAGCTGGAAGGACCCTGCGCAGACCGGAGTCCGCTTTCTCGTTGCCGATACCGGAGAGGGCATGGAGCCCGCGGTGCGCGAACGCGCCTTCGAAGCCTTCTTCACCACCAAGGAAGTGACCGGAACCGGCCTCGGCCTCTGGGTGAGCCAGGAGATCATCGTCAAGCACAACGGCCTGGTGCATGTGCGCAGCCGGACCGCCTCCCAGGACCCGGCGGCCCAGGGCAAGACCTCGGGCGCGGTCTTTCAGCTCTTCATTCCCGACAATCCCAATCTGACGCCCGCGGCCCATAAGACGGCGGCGGCGAAATAACAAGGCAGCATTAGCCTGGCAATGCCGCCGCGGTGTTATTCAATGCGGAGTCACTGCGCGCGGCCGAGTTAGGAAGAAGAAAATCACCCTAACCGCTCCTCCCGCGGCGGTGTCAAAGAAATGCGCGCTGAAATCCGACGTTGCTCACCTTGTGCGTTCGAGGAGAGACTTATGTTGCGTAGCCGTTCGCTTCCTTCTTGGGTTATCCTTTCCGCATTTTTTCCCATTCCAATCTTTGCCCAGAGCCTGCAAGCCGAAGGGCCAAAGGACGCGGGAGTTCCATCCGCCACCTTCCGGGTGAATGCCCGCAGCGTGGTTGTGGATGTGGTGGTGACGGACAAGAACAATAAAGCAGTGACAGGCCTGCCCAGGGAAGACTTCCAGGTCTTCGAGGATGGCAAGCCGCAAGCCATTACCTTCTTCGAGCCGCACGCGGGAGCGGCTCCCGGTGCTGCGCCAATCCAGCCCCCGCCGCCTCTGCCGCCCAACACCTTCACTAACATTCCCCGTGCGCTCCCGGTCGATGCGGTGAATGTGCTGCTGATGGATGCGCTGAACACGCCCATGGAAGACCAGATGGTTGTGCACAAGGAGATGGTTCGGTATCTCGCCACCATCCCTCCAGGTGTTCGCATCGCTGTCTTTCTGTTGAGCAACCGGCTGCGTATCGTACAGGGGTTTACCGAAGATTCGTCGGCGCTGCGCGCGGCCATTGCCCGCAGCGCGGCCAATCCGGAGATGTCGGCGCTACTCTCGACCGCCGCCGAGACCAATCTGACTACGACGGCTGTGTCGATGATCGCCTCCACGGCGCAGCAGGGAGATGCGCAAGCCGCGGACGCGGCCAAAGCTCTGCAGGATTTCATGGACCAGGAGAGACAGACGGAAACCAACGCGCGCACCGGAATCACTCTGGATGCTCTGCAACAAATTGCGCGTTATCTCGCTGGCGTTCCGGGACGAAAGAACCTGGTCTGGTTTGCCAGTTCGATCAGGCTCTGCATCACCGCCAAGGAAACCAATGACTGCCCCTACTACGAGAAGGTGAAGGAAACCGAGAGTTTGCTCGCCAACGCACAGGTCTCGGTCTACCCGATTGAAGCCAGCGGCCTCGCGCCCGACCCGATTGTTGACGCCAGCGCTCCGCCGATTACCGCGGCGGTCTCGGCCGGATGCGCCGGATGCCAGGGGCAGCTCGCCACCAGATACCAGACGGACACTATGCAGACTGGGATCGATGTTCGCAATCTCAATCACGCCACCATGGAGCAACTGGCCAGGGATACGGGCGGAAGGGCCATCTACAACCAGAACGGCCTGAAAGAGGCGCTGACCGAGGACATCGACAACGGCGCGCGCTATTACACGATTGCGTATTCGCCGAAGAATCTGAGCGAAAAGGGCAAGGAGCGGAGGATCGAGGTCAAGCTCGTTTCCGGCAAGTACAACCTGGCCTATCGCCGCAGTTATTTGGAGGACACCCCCAAACAGCGGCGTGCCGCCGAGGCTGCTACCGTCAAAGACCCGCTGCGTCCGCTGATGGATCGAGGGATGCCCAACTTCACTGAGCTTCGCTACCAGACGCGTATCGTGCCCGTCCATCCCCAGCCCGCCGCAAGCGCCGCCCGCGCCGGCGATAACTCCGCGCTGAAGGCTCCGTTCACGCGCTACGGCGTCGATTTCCAGTTGGCGACGGATGGCCTCAACCTTTTCCCAGGGCCCAATGGTGTGCGCCAGGGCAAGATCGAGGTCGCGCTGGTTGCCTACGACCACGACGGCAAGCCATTGAACTGGATGGTCCACTTCATCGGCCTGGTTGTTCGGCCCGAGCAATACGAAATGGCGCAGAAGTCGGGCATTCCCTTCCATCTGGATATCGACGTTCCGCCCGGCGAGGTCTACCTGCGCACCGGCATCTTCGATGCCGCATCGAGCAAGGCGGGCACGCTGGAGATAGCTCTGCCGCTTGCTTCCGAGCCGGCGGCGGCACGTCCATAGCCCTCTGCTCAGTTCAGCTTGAAACTCCGCGGCCTGAACAGATCGAGCGTATCGAAGCTGGCCGAGTGGCCGGCCGGATGCGCCATGCAGTGGCTTCTCGATTGCACCGGAGCCGCGTACGAGCGCGTCACGTGCAGCCGGTCCATCACCACATAGCGGGTGCGCAAGCCCTCGACCGTCGCGGGCAACTGCGCCGGCAGCCGCTTGCGGTCCACGTAGATGACCAGCGCGGCTTCTTTCGGGTTGTCCAGGCTCTGGCCCACGCCCACGCCGAAGAAGGCCGGATTCCGCCGCATCAAGCCGCGCGCGGTCTGGTGTTTGACGGCCACCGCCGGACCCAACACCGCGGCCGTCAAAGCCGGCCCGCCGGCCCGGCCCTCGAAAGGCGTTTGCGGCGCGGAGCCGAAGGCCACCGCGCGGGCCGTGGTGGGAATGGTCACGGTGCGCACGCCGTTCACCGTCGCCGGCACGGCGGCGTTGGTGTTGTCGTCCACATACACAATCACCGCGCCCTCGCCCGGATGGTCGCTGCTCTTGCCCATGGCTACGCCCAGAATGCCGGCCGAGGGGTTCACCATCGCGCGCGCATCGGCCAGCGCCTGCTGGGCGCGCGCGATCTCGGCATCCGTGAGCGCGCGGGCCTGTGCCGCGGCCACCGCGCTGTCGCCGTAGTTGAGGCAACTCACCGCGTGATCGGCCGCGCCCACAAAGGTGTAACTCGTGCCTCCGCCCGCCTGCGCGCTCAGTTCGCTCAGCACGTCGCCCACGGGATTGGCCACGCCCTGGCTCACGCCGGAGGCGTCTCTGCCGCCGGCAAAGAACAGCCCCACGGGTTCGGCATTGGACGCATCCACCACCAGCGAACCGGAGTCGCCCGCGTCGCTGAACTGGTTGCCGCTGATGGCCACCTGGTTGGTGAAGGTCTTGGTCAGGTAAGGCTTGGTCTCGGCGCAGTCGGTGTAGTAGTCCACGCTCACGTCCAAATCGAGCGCCGAAACGCTGCCGCAGGTCAATCCCGTCGTCCGCCCGCTCTTGGCCACCGTCAGATTGAGGGATGCGCTCTCGCCCTTGCCGCCGGTCGAGGAGATGCCGGGAGGCGCGGCGGCCAGCGTGCCGTCGGACTGCCGCGCGCCCAGCTCCAAAATGCTGCCGCTGGTGTTGATGGCCCCGGAATCCACCCGGGCGATCGCCGCGTCCGCATTGGTCTGGTTCGAGCTGAGCGCGAGCCAGCCGGTCAGCGAGGCCACGGGCGTGGTGCCCGCGCCGTTTCCGTTTGGCGTGCAGTTGTTGTCGATCAGTCCCGGCTGGACAATCATGTCGCCCACGCTGGCATGGTCGCTGCGCGCCAGCACATGGTTGTTGCTCAGCAGGTACTGGCGATTGCCGTTGTCCTGGATCAGCGATCCCAGCGTTCCGCCGCAGCAATCGGCAATCTGGTTTCCCTGCGTGTCGTAGTCGTTGTTGTTGCCGCCCGAGGCGCCCAGCGGCGCCGGCGTTGTCCACTGCGCCTGGTGGGTGGCCGGGTTGCTTGAGACGCCGGCGGTGTTCAGCAGCACCTCGGCCGCCGTCTTCGACGGCGAAGAGCCCGCCGTGGCCACAACATAGGTTGTGCCGGTGGACGAGACCGAAGCCGGCGCCGAATAGGTGACCGTGCAGGAGGTGAAGCTCTGGCTGTTGCGCTGGCAGCTCGTCGCGCCCAGCGAACCCTGCCCGCCGGTCGAGCCGGTGGCCGAGTTGGCCAGCGCGAAGTGGATGCCCGTAGATCCGCCCGCTTCGGCCAGGAAGCCCGTGACGGTCACGCTTCCGTTCGCGCCCAGGGCCGCGTTTTCCGGCGTCAGCGGCTGCAGGAACCCCGGCGTTACCGTCAGCACGGCGGTCGCGGTCAGCGTGGGGTCCGATTCCAGCGCCGCGGTCACCACCACCTCGACGCGGTCGGCGGTGAGATAGCTGGGAGGGGTGTACTGCCCAGTGGAGGTCATGTTGCCCGGCCCGCTATTCGCGTCCCCGCCGCTCACGGTCCAGGTAACGGCTGCCGCTCCTCCGCCGGCGAGGGTCGCGCTGAACTGCGCCACCGATGCGCCCTGCGCCGTGGACGCGTTGCAGCCGGTGCAATTGGTGTCAATTGCGCCGGCGCCGGGAGAGATGGAAAAAGTGCCGTTCGATGGATTGGCCACTGCGCCTCCGCCTCCGCAACCCGTCACGGCAAGCAGGGCGGGAAGCAGAACGGCCAGCGAAAGCCGGAATGCACGGGCCCGCATGTGCCCCGTCTTGGCAGGGGAGCGCTGGATCGGCCTTTCAGCCATCGATTGTGCGATCTTCGGCAATCTCTCCGATGCCTTCCTGGGCGCTTCGAGCCGTTTCCTGCCTGTTCGACGCGCCGGATGGCGCGCTGTGAGCCTGCCGCCGGGGCAAGCGCTCTCTCACGGGAGCGGTCGAAGAGATCCTCCAATGCCTGTCTCTCCGCACTCCATCCAACCCATGCGGCCAGAAAAAGACGCGTTCCGGCGCCCAACCGGATGCGCTTTCGCAATCTACGACAAAACTCTGCCCAAAAATCCCTTGAGCCCCCATCGCCCCAGCGCCGCGGTGAAAAACACCAGCGCCGCCAGGATCGCCCACCAGGGCATGTGCGCAATGCCGGGCGTCACCGCGGCGCGCAGGCCCTCACTCATATATACGATGGGATTGAACAGCACGCCCACTTGCAGCCAGGGAATCTTTCCCAGATAGGCCCAGGGATAGTAGACGCATCCCAAAAAGGTAATGGGCACCACGATAATCGAGAAGACCAGCCCGATCTGCTTCGGATTGACCGTTGAGCCGATCACCAGTCCCAGCGACCCGGCCAGCAGGCTGGCCAGCACCAGCACCAGCGCCAGCAGAAACCAGTTGTGCACGTCGGCCCGCACCGGCACGGCGGGAACGTAGTAGGCCATGGGAATCACCAGCAGCGCGGCGATGATGCTTTGCATGGCGCTGAAACAGACCTTTTCCAGAGCCACGGCCCACAGGGGCAGCGGGCACATCACCCGGTCGTCGATCTCGCGCGTAATGCCGAACTCCGAGGAGAGCGGCAGCGCCACCGCGGCGATGCCCGAGAACATGATGGCCACGGCCATCAGGCCCGGCAGAAGGATCGTCCCGAAGTCCGCTCCGCCGGCGGCCGCCATGGGGTTTCCGCTGGCCATCCGCGGCAGAATGAAGGTGAAAACGAAGAGAAACAGCAGCGGCTGCATCCCCACCCGCAGCAGAAACGGCAGAAACTCCCGCGTCAGAACCCGCAGGTCGCGCAAAAACAGCCCCAGAAACGCCTGGACGAAGATTCCGGACCCGCGCCGTCCAGCGGTTCTACTCCCTGTTCCCTGATCCCTATTCCCCGCTTCTCGGGAGCTATTCACGCAAGTCCCTCCCCGTCAGTTGGATAAAGACCGTTTCCAGGCTGGGCTCGGTAATGGCCAGGTCGCGCAGTCCGTTTCCGGCTGTCGCCTGCACCAGCTCCGGCAGCAGTCCGTCGGCCGTGGCGCCAATCACCCGCAGTCCGTCGGCGGTGGTTTCGGCGCTGGTCACGTCTTCGCGCGCCTTGAGCGTGGCGACGATCGCCTCCAAACCCTCCAGAGACTTCAATTTGAGGTTGAAAATGGTGTGCGCGCCGAAGGTCGATTTCAGCTTCTCGGGCGATCCCAGGGCTAGCACGCGGCCGTAGTCGATGATGGCCACCCGGTCGCTGAGCGAGTCGGCCTCTTCCATGTAGTGCGTGGTCAGCAGCACCGTGATGCCTTCCTTGCGCAGCCCTTCCACCGCCGTCCACATCGCCATGCGGCTCTGCGGGTCCAGTCCGGCGCTCGGCTCGTCCAAAAAAAGCACCGTCGGCCGGTGCGCGATGGCCCGCGCAATCTGCACCCGCTGGGCCAGGCCGCCGGAGAGCTGTGCCGGGTACATGCTCTTGCGCTCGCTCAGCAGGAACTGCTCCAGCAGCTCCAGGGAGCGGGCCTTGGCCTGCGCGTGCGAGAAGCCGAAGTAACGGCAATGGAAGTAGAGATTTTCGTAAACGGTCAGCGAGCGGTCCAGCGTATTGAACTGCGGCACCACGCCGATCAGCCGCCGCGCATGGGCCGGATGCCGCACCACGTCGATGCCGGCGATCCGCACCGTTCCGCTGGTGGGCAGCGAGCGCGTGGTGGCGATCGAGATGGTGGTCGTCTTGCCGGCGCCGTTGGGTCCCAGCAGGCCGAAGATTTCACCCTGCTTCAGCTCCAGGTCGATCCCGTCCACGGCCACCACGCGGAGCTTGGACTCGTAGATTTTTGTCAGCGCTTCGATTTCAACAATCAACAGGTTCACCCGGTGCGGGGAGGGAAGTAGGCACGCTCTTCAGATTACCGCACCGGGCTGGCTGGTTTGAAACGGCGCGGGGAGCCGGTCCGCGCCGCCGTCCTTGCGCTACAACTGGATCTTCACCGGCCAGGTCTTCCAGATATCGGCGCAGTAATCGCGGATGGCGCGGTCGGAGGAGAACTTGCCGATCCGCGCCACGTTCAGGATCGACATTCTGGTCCACTCTTCCTGGTTCTTGTAGGCTTCGCTCACCCGGTCCTGGCAATCGATATAAGACTGGTAATCGGCCAGCAGCATATAGTCGTCGCCGTTGAGCAGGGAACTGACCAGCGGCTCGAAGAGAGCCCGGTCGCCGTGCGAAAACTCGCCGTTGGAGATGGCGTCGAGCACCTCGCGCAGGTTGGCGTTCGAGGCATAGATCGCGCGGGGATTGTAGCCCTGCCGCTTGCTCTGCTCGACCTCGGGCGTGGTCAGTCCGAAGAGAAAGAAATTCTCCGCGCCCACCTCTTCGCGGATTTCGATATTCGCGCCGTCCAGCGTGCCAATGGTCAGCGCGCCATTCATGGCGAACTTCATGTTGCCCGTCCCCGAAGCCTCTTTCCCGGCCAGGGAGATTTGCTCGCTCAGGTCGGCGGCGGGATAGACGCGCTGGCCCAGCTTCACGTTGTAATCGGGCAGGAAGACCACCTTCAATCTTCCCCGCACCAGCGGATCGAAGTTCACGGCTTCGCCCACCGAATGGATGAGCTTGATGATGAGCTTGGCCATGCGATAGCCGGGCGCGGCCTTGCCGCCGAAGAGGAAGGTGCGCGGAACAACCTCCGCATCCGGATCGCGATGAATGCGCTTCAACAGCGTCAGAATATGCAGGATCTGCAAGTGCTGGCGCTTGTACTCGTGCAGCCGCTTCACCAGCACGTCGAACATCGATTCGGGATCGACCGAAATCGCCAGCTTATCCTGGATGTACGCCGCCAGCCGCGCCTTGTTGCGCAGCTTGATGGCCTTCCACTCATCGCGCAGCTCCCGGTCGCCGGCCAGCGGCTCCAGCCGGCGCAGCTTTTCCAGATCGTAGACCCATCCGGGGCCAAGCCGCTCCGTGAGCAGTTGCGCCAGGCCGGGATTGCTCAGCACCATCCAGCGCCGGGGCGTCACGCCGTTGGTCTTGTTCGAGAACTTCTCCGGCGTCAGCTCGTAGAAGTCGCGCAGCACATGGGTCTTCAGCAGCTCCGTATGCAGCTCCGCCACGCCGTTGATCGCATGGCTGCCCAATGCGGCCAGATGCGCCATGCGCACGTATTTTTCGCCGTTTTCGTCGATCAGCGAAAGCCGCCCCACGCGCGCGTCGTCGCCGGGAAACTTCTGCCGCACATTCTCCAGGTGGCGGCGATTGATCTCGTCCACAATCTCCAGATGGCGCGGCAGCAGCGAGCCGAAAAGGCTGCGCGGCCACTGTTCCAGGGCCTCCGGCAGCAGCGTGTGATTGGTGTAGGAAAGGGTGTGCTGCGTGGTGTTCCAGGCGGCGTCCCACTCCATCGAGTGCTCATCCACCAGCAGGCGCATCAGCTCCGCCACGGAAATTGCCGGATGCGTGTCGTTCATCTGCACGGCGAAGTTGCGATGCAGCTCGGCCAGCGGACGGTTCCCCTTGAGCTGAATGCCCAGAATGTGCTGCAGGCTGCAGGAGACGAAAAAGAACTGCTGCTCCAGGCGCAGTTGCTTGCCCTGGATTCCCTCGTCGTTGGGATACAGAATCTTCGAGATGTTCTCCGAAGCCACCTTGTCGGCCACCGCGCCGAAAAAGTCTCCGGTGTTGAAGGTGCTGAAGTCGAAGCTCTCCACCGCCTGGGCCGACCACAGCCGCATGGTGTTTGCGGTGTTGGTCTTGTAGCCCAGGATGGGCGTGTCGTGGGGAATGCCGCGCACCACCTTCTGCGGAATCCAGTGCACGCGCAGCCGGCCGTTGGCGTCGGTATGCTTCTCCGTGCGCCCGCCCAGTTTGACCTCGAAGGCATCCTCGGGCCGTTCCAGCGCCCAGGGGTTTCCCAGCCGCAGCCACTTGTCCGTTGTCTCCACCTGCCATCCGTCGCGGATTTGCTGGTCGAAGATGCCGTATTCGTAGCGAATGCCGTAGCCGATGGCGGGAACGTCCAGCGTGGCCAGCGAATCCATGAAGCAGGAGGCCAGCCGTCCCAGGCCGCCGTTGCCCAGCCCCGGCTCCTCTTCCTGCTCGATCAGCACGTTCAAATCCAGGCCCAGTTGGCGCATCGCCTCTTCGGCCTCGTCGTAGATGCCCAGATTGATGAGGTTGTTGGCCAGATGGGGGCCGGTGAGGAACTCCGCCGACAGGTAGCAGACCACCCGCACATCCTGCGCCTGGTAGTTCTTCACCGTTGAAATCCAGCGCTCCACCAGCCGGTCCCGCACCGTGTGCGCCAGCGCCATGTAGAGATCGTTGACCGTGGCCCGTTCCATCGATCTTCCCTGAACAAAGAAAAGGTTGTCGAGAAAGGAGTGCGCCAGCGCCTCGACGGTCATGGCGGTCTTCTGGTGTTTCACCGATCCTACGTGCGACGGCAATACGGTTGGACTCTCGCTCATCGTGCACCTCGCTGGTCGCTCGCGCGGGGTTTTCCCCCGCGCTGGAATGTGTCCTCAACATACGCCCGCGTGCGTTGGAATGCGATGAAAAGGCGGCCAAAAGCGAAGCGCCGATGGGAGGAGGTCCCAATCCGGATTGCGGTCTTTTTCGGGCGGGCCGCCGGCAACTCCGGCGGAAGATCGATCCGCCAGGCGTCAATCCACCTTCAGCGCCAGCTTGCCGAAGTGGCTGCCTTTCTCCATGCGGGTGAGGACTTCGCGGGCCTTGCTCCAGGGGAAGGTTTCGCCCACCGGGCGGAGTTTGGTCAGGGAGATCGCCCTGTTCATCTCCAGGAAGTCCTTGCGCGAGCCCACATAAATGCCCTGGATGCGGGCTTGTTTATGCAGGATCGTGGGGATGGCCAGCGGCTCCGCCGAGCCGGCGAGCACGCCCACCTGGGCGATGGTCCCGCCGATGCGAAGAGCCCGCAGCGAGCGGGTCAGCGTGCCGGCGCCGCCCACCTCCACCACCAGGTCCACGCCCTCGCCGCCCGTCTCCTCCAGCGCCCAGCGGTCCCAGTCGGGATTTTCGCGGTAGTTGAGCCCCGCGTCCAGCCCCAGCGAGCGGGCGCGCTCCAGTTTCTCGCCGCTGCCCGAGATTCCCAGCACCCGCGCGCCCCGCAGCCGCGCAAACTGCAGCGCAAAGATGGCCACGCCGCCCGTTCCCTGGATGAGCACATTGGCGCCCGGCTTCAGATCTCCGGCGGCCAGCGCGTTCCAGGCGGTAACGGCCGCGCAGGGCAGCGTGGCGGCCTCTTGAAAGCCGAGGTGCTCGGGCACGCGGACCAGGCCGGCCTCCTTCAGAACGATGCACTCGGTCAACATGCCGTCGATATCTCCGCCCAGCGCGCCCCGGGCCTTGTCCGGGGTGGGCGGGCCGTCCAGCCAGTTCTGCATGAAGATGCCGGCGACGCGGTCTCCGGGCTTCCAGGCGTTCACGCCCTCGCCCACGGCCGCCACTTCGCCGGCGCCGTCGGAGCAGGGAATGCGCGGCAACCTCAATTTGGGGTTGTAGAGGCCCTTGACCATCAGCAGATCGCGATAGTTGAAAGAAATTGCACGCACCTTCATCAGCACTTCGCCGGGGCCCGGCGCGGGCGCGGGACGCTCTACAAACTCCAAAGAATCAACGCCGAACGACGTAATCTGCCAAGCGCGCATGGGCCATTCTCCTGCCTGGGGCGAGCAACATCTTCAGCCGGGGCGGCGCAAAGCGGCCAAACCCTCGTAAAATGAAGATATGGCACGTGATTCAAAAAAGTAAATCCGTGGAGGATTAGATGGCAAATGCCCTGCAGCAACCGGAGGTGGACCCCGGCAATGAATCGATGAGCGAGGAGGCCAAGCGCCTGGCGGATCATCGCCGGGCCGAGCGGGAGCGCCAGATGCAAGCGCTCAACCTGCAACGCGAGAACATTCTCTCGCAGAAGACCTCGCATCCCGCGCGCCGCGCCGCCCTCGAGGCCGCATTAAACCAGATCGAAGCCCAGATCCATTCGATGGGCTAGCTCCGCCCGCTTCGGGATGGGAGCGATTCCCTGGCTGCCGCCGCGCGAACCAGTTTGCGCAATCGGCTCTTTCCCCGGCCGGGGTCCCCAGCGGCCAACTCTCTGTCGCTGGGGTTGAAGCAAATGCTATCTTGTTCGGCGCCGCAATGGGCAAGCAACGGGAGAACTGTCCGCGGCGGAGCCGGCGCTTACGCCTCGCGATGGAAGAGCAGGGAGTTGGCCTGCCCGACCGGGGTCAGAAGCACCCGCGCGATGTTCACATGCGCCGGCCGGCTCACCGCCCATCGAATCGCGTCGGCCACGTCTTCGGGAGTCAGCGGCGTGACGCCTTTGTAGACCTTGGCCGCCCGCTCCGCGTCGCCGCGAAAGCGCACCAGGCTGAAATCCGTTTCCACCATGCCGGGGTCCACGCTGGTCACCCGCACCGGCGTGCCCAGCAGATCCTGGCGCAGGCCGTCGTTGATGGCCCGCTCGGCTGCCTTGCTGGCGCAGTAGACCGCTCCGTTGGGATAGGTCAGCTCGCCGGCCGTCGAGCCCAGGTTCACCACATGTCCCCGGCCGCGCGCCACCATGCCCGGCACCACGCAGCGGGTGACATACAGCAGCCCCTTTACGTTGGTGTCGATCATCTCTTCCCAGTCTTCGATGCTGCCCATGTAGAGCTTGTCCAGGCCGCGGCTGAGGCCGGCGTTGTTCACCAGCACCTCGATCTCCTTCCACTGCGGCGGAAGCTCGTCGATGGCCCTTTGCACGGCCCGCGGGTCGCGCACATCCAGCGCGATGGAGTGCACCGCCTCGGCGCCGCGCTCCAGCGCGAGCGAGGCCGTTTCGGCCAGCTTGCCGGCGCGGCGGGCGGCCAGCAGCAGCCGCGCTCCCTCCGCCGCAAAGGCCAGCGCGGTGGCCGCGCCGATGCCGCCGCTGGCTCCGGTGATGAATACGATTTTTCCCTTCAGGCTCATGGCCCCATTCTAGTACCGTGTCTTGATGATTTCGTGCTTTCCCAGGTTTCCGAAGGCGAGGGACCTGGGGCACCCAAGGGTTGTGCCGGATTACCGAATCTCGCGGACACGGTACTAGAGCCAGAGATCGGTGGGGGGGCTTGGGAGCAGGGAGCAGGGAAATCGGACGGGCGGGGCTGGGGCAGCCTATTCCACCGGGCCCCTGCGCTGCGCCATGCGATAGAGGCCCACGGCCCAATCCTCTCCGCTCCATCCGGCCTCCTTGGCCTGGGCAAAGACTTCGGCCAGCGCGTCGGCCAGGCTCAGGCGCGTCTTGCGGCCCGCCGCGGCCTCGCGCAACAGGCGCAGGTCCTTGCCGCCCAATGCGATCGATGCCCCGGCGGCTTCCGGCGGGTGCAGCATCACCTTGCCGTAGGCCGCATAAAACGGCGACTGGAAGAGGGCGCTGTTGACCGTTTCGAGAAAGGTCTCGGGCTCGATGCCCTGCGCCTCGGCGTACACAAAGGCCTCGCCGAGCGAGTGAATCATGGCGCTGATGAGAAAATTTCCGCCCAGCTTGAGCGCGTGCGCCTGGCGCGGCTCCGGGCCAATCACAGAGATGCCGCGCGCGAGCGGTTGCAGCAGCGGGCGCGCCCTGGCGATGGCCTCATCGCGGCCGGCGGCCGCAATCCACAGCCGTCCTTCCTCGGCCACGCTCGGCCGTCCGAAGACCGGCGCCGCCACGAACTCCAGCCCGCGGCGGGCGTGCTCGGCGGCCAGCCGCTCGGACAGCGCCACGCTGATGGTGCTCAGCGAGATGTGCAGCGTGCCGGGCTCGAGCGCCTCAAGCAATCCGCCCTGTCGGAAGAGCACATCTTCGTGCGCCGCATCGTCGAAGAGCATGGTCAGCACGGCCTCGGCGCCGCGGGCGGCCTCGGCCGGCGTGGCCGCCATCCAGGCGCCTCGCTCGGCCAGCGCCTCGGCCCGCGCGCGGCTGCGGTTCCACACCGTCACGTCGTAGCCGGCGGCCAGCAGCCGCCGCGCCATCGGCGCGCCCATATTGCCCAGCCCCAGAAACCCGATCTTCATTGCGCAACCCCCTCCCTGGCTCAATCCGTTTTGCATTTGGATGCCGGAGACGCGGAGCGGGGAGCAGGGTTTTTCACCCGGAGGATTCTTGCCGGCATCCCATGGCGGGCGGTGTCTCCTCCGCCCCGCGCAAGATCGATCCCTCCGCCATCGTCCGCATCTCCGCGGCGCATAACCTCTTGATTCTCGCTCGAATTACGTAGTAACGTACCTCTTCCGCGCTTTGGGTGTCGCGGCGGGGAAGCAAAGCAAGGTATAGACTTCCAGCAGGATGATGGGGGCGTGTTGCCGGGGGAGAAAGCCAGGCCCCGTTGGGCCATCCAACCGATCGCCCGGCAACCGGCCACGCCCGCACAGGCAGGCTCGATGGATACCTATCCGGAAAGACCCGACGCCATGACGCGCCTCGTCCGAACCCTGGTGCTCGGCCTTGCCGCGTTCCTGCTCTATCAGTTGATCAGCCTCTATCTCAGTTGGCCCAAGCAGTTGATTCTGGGGGGCGCCAGCATTCTACTTGCGCTGGCGATGAACAAGCTCTCCGTCTCGCGCGTGGTGACCATCGCCTTGATGTTCGTCTCGATGACGGCGACCCTCCGCTACGGCTGGTGGCGCGTCCACATGCTGGTGGATTACTTCTCCGACGAATCCAACCATCGCGGCCTGCTCGATTCGTCCCTGCTGCTCATTCTCATCGTGGCTGAAGCCTACACCATCCTGATCATGTTTCTCGGCTACATGCAGACGGCGTGGCCGCTCCACCGCAAGCCGATCCAGATGCCGGCCGACGATACAAAATGGCCGCACGTGGACGTGCTGATTCCCACCTACAACGAACCGCTCTCGCTGGTTCGCTATACCGCGCTGGCCGCCCTCAACATCGACTACCCGCCGGAGAAGCTGCACGTCTACATCCTGGACGACGGCACCCGCGACGACTTCAAGGAATTCGCGCGCCTGGCCGGCGTCGGCTACATCACGCGCAGGGAGCACAGCCACGCCAAGGCCGGCAACATCAACCACGCGCTCACAACCATGAATTCGCCCTACGTGGCCATCTTCGATTGCGATCACGTTCCTACGCGCAGCTTTCTGCAGATGACGCTGGGCTGGATGCTGGCCGACTCCAACCTGGCCATGCTGCAGACGCCCCACCACTTCTATTCGCCCGATCCCTTCGAGCGCAACCTGCGGCAATACAAGACCATCCCCAACGAGGGGGAGCTGTTCTACGGCATTGTGCAGGACGGCAACGATTTCTGGAATGCGACCTTCTTCTGCGGCTCCTGCGCCCTGATTCGCCGCTCGGCGCTGGACGAGGTCGGCGGCATCGCCACCGAAACGGTCACCGAGGACGCGCATACCTCCCTGCGCATGCAAAAGCGCGGATACAACACCGCCTATATCAACATTCCCCAGGCGGCGGGCCTGGCCACCGAGACGCTTGCGGCGCACGTGGGACAGCGCATCCGCTGGGCGCGCGGCATGATCCAGATTCTGCGCACTGACAACCCCCTCTTTGCCTGGAAGATGAAGTTTTCGCAGCGCCTTTGTTACTTCAACGCCATGGCGCATTTCCTTTACGCCGCGCCGCGGCTGGTTTTTTTCGGCGCGCCGCTGGTTTACCTGCTGCTGGGAAGAACCATCATTCCCGGCTATTGGATCGCCATACTGGTCTATGCGTTTCCCCACCTTATTCTCTCCAGTCTCACCAATTCGCGCATCCAGGGCTGGCATCGCCATTCCTTCTGGAATGAGATTTACGAGGCCGTGCTCGCGCCCTACATCCTGGCTCCGACTCTGCTTGCCCTCGTCAATCCCAAACTGGGCAAATTCAATGTCACCGACAAAGGCACCACGCTGAGCCAGACCAAGTTCGACAGCAAGATTTCGGTGCCCACAAAGTGGATGCTCTTCCTGAACCTTCTGGCCATTCTGGCCGCGCCGTACCGGCTATATGTCACCGATCCGCAGCACCCCGGCGCCGTCATCATGAATCTGGTCTGGGTTCTGTTCAACATGGTCATCCTCGGCGTGGCGGCCGCCGTGGCTTACGAGCAAAAACAGAGGCGGGAGTCCGTGCGCATCGAGGCGAAGATCCCCGTGCGCATCGACCTGCCGGACGGCCTGCAAATCCACGCCATGTCGACCGATATGTCGGTCGGCGGCGCTTCCATCCAGTTGTCCAGGGAAACGACCGGCTTCGCCATGGGAGACATCTTCAAGCTGGCCTTTCCCGACCAGGCCGGCAACGCGGAGATCGGCGCCACGGTGGTCGGCATCGCGGACCGGGAACTCCGCCTGGCCTTCGAACTGCCCACGATCGCCGAACAGGAGACGCTCACCAGGGCGCTTTACTCGCGCGCGGACGCGTGGATCGGCTCCATTCAAACCAGGGAAGTCGATCGACCGCTGGTCAGCCTGGGCCGGGTCTTCCGGCTTGCGATCTATGGAATCTACCAGGTGCTCAGGAGCCTGCTTCCCGAAAAGACGGTGAGCGCCGAAACGCGTTCGGCCGCCACCGCCGCCGCGATCCTGCTGGCGCTCGCGCTGGGCGCCTGGAGCCAGGCCTTGGCGGCCGGCGCTTCGCGCTCAGGCTACGCCGGCGCCCAAGGCAAGCCGCAGGCTTCCGCCGGCAGCGGCTCCGGGGTCGCATCCGGCCCGGCCGCGGGCGCATCGGCCCATGCGGCGGAGCCGGCCTCGTCGCCGGGGAGCGGCGGCGCTTCCCAGGTGCTGAGCCTCAAGGATATGGGCCTGCTGCGCGCCATTGAGATGCGCGGGCCCCATTCCTATTACTCGCTCCATTTCACGCTCTCCTATGCCGTAATCCCTCGCAGCGCGACGCTCAAACTCAGGTATGGCGTCGAACCCGGACTCGACCCGCGCAGCGCCTCCCTGGGAATCATCGTCAATGGCATTTCCGTCGCTACGCTACCTCCTGAGCCGGCTGCGCAATCCAGCGACGGTCTCAGCACGGCCAGCGTTCCCATTCCCGATAGCTTGCTGGTGCGGAGCAATGTCCTCACCTTCGAGTTCATCGGCAGCGGCGTGATGCAGCGCGAGGAGCAGGCCAGGGCGCACGTCTTTGTCCGCATCGCCGCCGCTTCCACGCTGGAGGTGAATGGCGACCGCCTCGCCTGGGTCAACAATCTCAGCCAGCTTCCGCTGCCGATCTTCGACGGCGACCTTCAGACCACGACCACCGTGCCCTTTGTCTTTCTTGCGCCGCCCACCCCGAAGACGCTCGAAGCCGCGGGCATTGTCGCCTCCTGGCTGGGCGTTCTGGCCAGCACCAAGCCGGTTCGCTTTGCGGTTTCCCAGGGGCAGATTCCACCCGGCAACGCGATCGTCTTTTCCAGCAATCCCTCGCTGCTGCCCGTTTCGCTGCAGTTGCCGGCGGGCAGCGGCCCGCTGCTCGCGCTCAGAACCAATCCATCGGACCCGAACGGAAGCGTGCTCGTGCTTGGCGGCGACGACGAGGATCAGCTCCTGACCGTTGCCCGGACCCTTTCGCTCAGCAAAGGCGAAACGGCCTCCACCCTGCCGGAAGGATTGGCGCTGAGCGGCGATACGGCGCGCATTCCGGATTTGCTCCTGCCTCCGGCCAGGGCGCGGGACGATGCGCCGCGTTGGCTGCCTGCCAGCCGGACCGCACCGTTGACGAACTGCCGCAACCCGGACGCGCTGCAGACCGACGGCTCCAGCCCCGTCCCGCTCTACTTTCACCTGCCGCCCGACCTGTTCTATGGCGAGAATCAGAACCTCACCCTGCATCTCGATTACCGCTATAACGCATTGCAGGCAGCGCCTGGCTCCGCATTGCGCGTGGTGGTGAACGGTACGCTGGTCAATGAAATTCCTCTGCCCCCAGGGGCCGGCTCCGCGAATGGCCAGCGCCAGATTCTGGTTCCGGTGGCCGCCTTGCGCCCCTTCGGAAACACCATTCTCTTCAACTTCGACTTCATCCCCGCCAACCGGCCGGCGGCGCAAAACTCGCCTGCCGCGGCGCTGCACGGCGAAATCCTCTGCAACTCATCGCTCGACCTCCATGGGCTCGCATCCTGGACGAGCATGCCCAATCTTGAGCTCTTTGCCAATGCCGGTTTCCCCTTTACGCAAATGGCCGATTTGTCCGAGACCACGGTTGTTCTTCCCGCGCTACCCAGCCCGGAGGAGATCGGCCTCTATCTCCATCTCATGAGCCACTTCGGCGCGCAGACCGGATATCCCGCGTTGCGCGTCACCGTAGCCGGGCCCAATGCGGTCCTCAGCAAGGGGCGCGATTACCTGATTCTGGGCGTCCTTGCCAATCAGCCCGCTTTCGCTTCCCTCGATCCCTTGCTTCCCGTCACGCTCGACTCGAATGGCGTGCAGGTCAAGCCGCCGCGCGGTTCGTTCGCCTATCTCTCCTCGTTCCAAGCCGATCTATCGCACCGCTGGGCCCGGCTGCTCGGCAATCCCGTGCCGCAGGAACAGCCCTCCGGCGCCTCCGGGCTCCCGGACGCCATGATCGAGGAGATTCAGTCCCCCTCTTCGCCCGACCGCTCCATCGTTCTTGTCGCACTCCGGCAAGATGCCGCGGCGGATGCGTTCGCGGGTATCTTTCTCGACCGGTCGCAGACGCACGACATCGCCGGCTCAGTAAGCCTGCTGCGGATCTCGCAATTTACCTCGTATCCAATGAGCGGAGAAACCTACCGCGTGGGCGACATCTCCTGGTACGCCATGATGCGCATCTGGTTTGCCCGGCACTTCCTGCTGCTGTTGCTGGCCGTCACGGCGCTCAGTTTTCTGGTGGCGGCATGGACGCGCGGCTGGCTCGCCCGGCGGGCTCACGAGCGCTTGAAGCTGGCGGAAGCGGCCAGCGAGGCAGAGTGACCAACAGAAGGCAAACGCAAGGGAAAATTGCCCCGGTTCCGCTCTACTGAGGCTCGACCAGGTGGTGCGCGATGGCGAACAGCGCCAGCTCCAGGCGGGTGGAGACGCCGGTCTTGTCGAAGATGTTCGAGAGATGCCGCTTGACCGTTTCTTCGCTCAGGTTGAACTGCTTGGCGATGTCGCGGTTGCTGCATCCTTCGACGATGGTGCCCACCACTTCGAGTTCGCGCGGGGTCAGTCCGTAGGTCTTGCGTTGCGGCACGGCGGCCTGCTGCATCAGTTCGTGGAGCGCCGAAACCAGATTGACCACCCTCTTGCCGCCGATCCAGTAGTCGCCGAAAGAGACGGTGCGGATGGCGGTCTGCAGATGGCCGGCGAGCGCATCCTTGAGCACGATGCCGCGCGCGCCGATCTGCAGGGCCTCGATGATCTGCTGCGTGGTGATGGTCGAGGTCAGCAGAAGAATCTTCACCGTGGGCGTGCCGTTCATGATGGCGCGCATGGCTTCCAAGCCCGGCAGGCGGGGCATCTGCACATCGAGCAGCAGAATGTCGGGAGCCAGCTCCAGTGTCTGGGTAATGGCTTCGTCGCCGTCGGCAGCCTCGCCGATCACCTCAAAGCCGTCTTCTTCGGTGAGCATGTTGCGCACACCAATGCGGACCACGGGATGGTCGTCCGCCAGCACAATTCGGATCGGTCGTTCCACTTGAGCGGCAAACCTCCGAAGACCAGGTCGTATTTACGCCGGGAATTCAGTTTTCAGCATACGCTCCAGGTTGCGGATGGCGGCTCGTAAATCGCTGAGAACAGGGGATCTGTTATCCAGATGATTACCCCCGGTCTTGGCCCCGGTTTCCAGCGCGCCGGCCTCGATGGCCGCGCCCAGCCGGGAGGCATCGAGGGCGCCGGCCATGCCGCAGCCGCCCTTGATGGCGTGGCCGATGCGGCGGGCCTCGGCGGCATCGTTTTTCGCGATGGCGGCCTCAATCGCCTCCAGCCGCCGGCCCAAATCCGCGACAATGGCCTCGTAGATCTCGCGCACCTTGGCCTCGGGCATCATCTCGCGCAGTTGGGCCAGCGTTTCGGCATCGACGACCCGCTCGCCCGATGCGGGATGGGCCTCCCGCTCCGGCGGCGAAGCGCTGCCGGCGGCCGGCGCCGCGGCCAGTCCGGCCGGGGGAATGCGCTCCTTCAGCAGCTTGTCCAGCTCTTCGGCGCCAAAGGGCTTCAGCAGGAATCCGTCGGCGGCCGCGGCCACCTCGCCGGGCGCACAACTGCCGCTGATGGCCACGATCGTCGCCAGGCTGCGCGCGCGCAACTCCCCGATCAGCCCGGTTCCGCTCAGGCCCGGCATCTGCGCGTCCATCAGGATCACCTCGGGAACGCAGGCCCCGTCGCCGAGCATCTTCAGCGACTCCGCTCCATCGGCCGCGGTGTGGACGGTGTAGCCGCTCATGGTGAGCACCGTCGCCGTCACCTCGCGGCTGACAAAATCGTCGTCGATCAGCAGCACCGTGGGGAGCTGCCGGTCATCGCTGAAGTTGAGCATGGATATAGTGTGCCACCTTGCGGCCGAAAACGGCTCCCAAGCCCTTATCCGGCTTGGTTCCTGCTCGCGCGAGCGCTGTCCGCCACATAGATCGTCGTTGATGTCTTGAAAGGGCGCGACTTCAGTCGTGCCGCAAATGCGGTAAATAAATCGAGGGCTCTACAGGCTGCGGAAAAGCTCTTTCTCGGCTGTGCTTTGTAACAGGGCACGACTTCAGTCGTGCCGAAAATCCAGCAAAATCAACGGGGCTTTAGCTCCTGCGGAAGAACCTTCTCCTCTTGGCGAACGCTTGGCAGATTCACCAAACAGTGCCTGGCCCCACAGGGAATGTTGGGTCGCAGTAAGTACCTCCGCCAGAGCCGGAGGCTTTATGGCGGGTTTCCCCTCAAAGGGGCCTGTGCGGGAGTGCTCCGTGCCGAAAGCAGCCAGTTGCCCTGCGCCGTAGGCGCAGCGTGGGGTCGGCTTTCGCGGGAGTCCGGTGCTTCAACAGATCGAAGAACGGAGGCGCGCTGTTTCCCGTCCCTCCGTGGAAAGCGCCCCGCGGACGAAGGTCAATCTATAGGGACTCGAAGAATCGGAAAGAACTGGGCGAATAGCTTGAAAAATCAACAAGATGCGGACCGTCTTGGCCTCGTCATCCCCTTTGCCGAATATATCCCTCTTTTGGCGCACAATTGAAATAGGGAGAAAGCGCAATGAACCCACGCGGTGTCGCCGAATCGAGAACGGAGGTAAATCCTCTCCGGAAAGCTCGGTCCGCCGCGTTCCCTGCGTCGGCCTGGATCTCCCAGGATCGTCCTCAGCCCTTTGCAAGCCGGCTATCCTGCTATTTTTTTGCCTGCGCTTTTTCGCTGTGAAACTGTGAGAACCAACCTAACCCGAACAGAATCAAGGGCCATTTTGGAGAACCCCACAGTTTCAGTGGATACGTGAAGCGGTGAAACTGTGGGGTTTACGCGGCCTTCGCTTTTACTCGTTCATGGCGGTCACTTCGTGCAGCCAGCCCGGCGCTTTGAGCAGTTCGCGCGGCCGCGAGCCATCGGCGGGGCCGACTAGGCCGTCGCGCTCCATCAGATCGATGAGATGCGCGGCGCGCCCATAGCCGATGCGCAGGCGGCGCTGGAGCAGCGAAGTCGAAGCCTTGCCGAACTCGAAGACCAGCCGCACCGCGTCGTCGAACATGGGGTCGTTCTCGTCCGGGTCGCTGTTCGAGCCTTCCACCGGGTTGCGCTCGTCCTTGGGCGATTCGAGGAAGCCTTCGACGTACTCGGCCTGGCCCTGCGCCTTCCAGAAGCCGACCACCGCGGCGGTCTCCTTTTCGCTCACATAGGGAGCGTGCAGGCGCATCAGGCGGCTGGTGCCGGGAGGCAGAAAGAGCATGTCGCCGCGGCCCAGCAGCGCCTCGGCGCCGTTGGTGTCGAGAATGGTGCGCGAATCCACCTTGGTGGCCAGGCGGAAGCTGATGCGGGTGGGGATGTTGGCCTTGATGAGGCCGGTAATGACGTCCACGCTGGGCCGCTGCGTGGCCAGGATGAGGTGAATGCCCACGGCGCGGGCCATCTGCGCCAGGCGCGTGATGGATTCCTCCACGTTGGCGCGGTCCAGCATCATCAGGTCGGCCAGCTCGTCGATGATGATGACGATGTAGGGCAGCGGCTCCTCGTCCTCGCCCGAGTCGAAGAGCGAGGGCATGGAGCTCTCGAAGAGCTTGTTGTACTGGTCGATGTTGCGCACGCTGCGGCTGGCCAGCAGCTTCAGCCGGCGCTCCATCTCGCGGACGGCGTTGCGCAGGGCGTTGGCGGCGAGTTTCGGTTCGGTGATGATGGGCGTGAAGAGGTGGGGAATCCCTTCGTACATGCCCAGCTCGACGCGTTTGGGGTCCACCAGGATGAGCCGGACCTGCGCGGGGGTGGTGCGGAAGAGCAGGCTCATGATCATGGCGTTGATGGCCACCGATTTGCCCGAGCCCGTGGAGCCGGCGATGAGCACGTGAGGCATGGAGCCCAGGTCGGCGGTGACGATGCGGCCGTTGATGTCTTTGCCCATGGCCAGGGTAAGCCGCGACTTGGCCTTGTGGAAGGTTTCGCTCTCCAGCACGTCGCGCAGGTGAATGGTCTCGCGCTCGCGGTTGGGCACCTGGATGCCGACCGTGCTCTTGCCGGCCATTCGTTCGATCAGAATGCTCTCGGCCCTCATGGCCAGGCAGAGGTCTTCGGCCAGGCCCGTGACGCGCGAGTATTTCACGCCGGCCTCGGGCTTGAACTCGTAAGTCGTGACCATGGGGCCGGGGTTGATCTGCACCACCTGTCCGCGCACGTCGAACTCGCCGCATTTCTCGACCAGGGCCTTGGCTTCTTCGCGCAGTTCGTCCTCGCGGACGGTTTGCGGGCCTTCGCCGGGGTTGAGCAGGGTGCTGGGCGGCAGCTTGAAGCCGCTCACGCTCTTGGGCGCCACGGTGGCCGTGCGCACGGCGGCATCGGCGCGGCCATGGATGGCAATCTCTTGCGCCGGCCGGGAAGCAGGGGCGGGCGGCTCTTCAAACCGGGGTGCCGTCGGCCGGGATTCGATGGGACTCGCTTCCGCGACGGCCGGCCGGGCGCTGACGGCGACCGGAACCGGCTCGACAGGAGGCGGGGCAGCTTCCGGCACGCCCCGCTCCCAGATGCTGCTTTTTCGCCCCTGCGCGGCGATGGCGATCTCGTCGCCCGCCGGCTGCGGAGCCACGCGCTGGAAGGCCGGCACATCGTCGATGGGGTCGGCCTCGGGCTTGCGTCCGCGGCCGAAGAAGGCGGCAAAGCGGCCCGCGGCGGGCGGCGTCGGTTCCAGTGGCAGTCCGGGTTCTCCCAGCAGCTTGGCCTCGTCCTCCGTCCGGCGTTCTTCCTTGGCTTCCGCGCGCTCCTCGCGCCAGTTGCGCCAGCGGTCGCGCCATGAGACGGCGTGGAGCCAGCGCTCCTCGATGCCTTCTTTCATCGCCCAGATGCTTACCGCCGAGGCAAAGTAGAGCCCCGTGGCGGCCAGCGCGCCGGCCACCAGCCAGGCGCCCTGGATGTTGAGGTACTGCGTCAGCACCGGGGCAATGAGCTTGCCCATCATGCCCTCGACAGGCACGGCATGGAGCCAGAGCCAGCGCCAGGGCAGCAAGGCGAAGATGGCCGGCACAAAGACCAGCGTCAGGAGGGTGCCGACGGCGCGCAGAATCCCCGACCCGCTGGGACGGGAATGCATCCAGGTCCAGCCGATCCCGCCCAGCCAAAAGGGCAGCAGGAAGGCGGTCAGGCCCAGTCCTTGCAGCAGCAGGTCGCTGAGCCAGGCGCCGAAGAGGCCGGCCCAGTTGCGGGCGGCGTGCGGCGCGGAGATGCCGGCGGCCGTATTCAGCGAGGGGTCGGAGGGGTGGTATGTGGCCAGCGCGAGAAGCAGGAGAAGAGAGACCAGCAGCAGCACAAGCCCCAGAAACACGTTCAGGGGGCGGCTTCGCGTGGGCGAGAGAACAATGCGAATGGGCTTCATGGCGGGTTCGCTCCCGCTCCGCAAGCTCCGCGAGCGAGCCGGTGGAGCGGGCGGAGAATCCCAGAGCAGTCTTTATTATCTCCGCGCGGAAGGGCGAATTTTGAGCAAAAACAGGCGGAGGAACCTTGCTGCCAACCCCCGGCATGGAGCCCGGAAATTACCGGATGACCCCCTCGGACCGCAAAACTTCGATGCAGCGTCTCAGGCCCTGGTCGCTGGTCAGGATGGCGCATTGCATGTGGACTGCGACGGCACAGATCAAGATGTCCGTCAATCCGCACTCGACGCCGCGACTGCGGCAGAGGTTGAATAGGCGGGCAGCTTCGACGAAGAGGGGCGTGGTGAGCGGTTCATCCTGAAAGGCTGCCAGCGCAGCCTGCAGCTTGTGAAACTGGGCCAAATCCTGAATGCCGGACAGAACTTCCTGTCGGATGGGGCCAATGATGGTTACCCGGCCATCCTGAATCGCGGCCCTCAGCGACGTAAGCATCAATTGCTCATCGGGGCTGGTTGCGGCCCTGTTTCTGCGCCGCAACAAAAGCGACCAAGCGCAAGAGTCAACCAGTACCTTCACGGCTCGATCTCGATTCGATCCGCCTGGCGCATCTTCTTGTAGTCGTAAGTGGGATCGTAGTCGATCGTTCCAGCCAGTTCCAGAATCTGCAACTGCTTGCGCCGCCGGATGTATTCATCGAGAGCCGCGGTCACGGCGGCCTTCTTGGTTTTGTGGTGCCCGATCCGCCGCGCCTCGTCGATCAGCCCGTCGTCGATTGCCAGATTCGTTGCCATGATCGCACCTCAACGCATGTGTAGTATGCCACACATTGAAATGTGTAGAAAATCAAATTGTGCCAGCTCTTTGCCAAGAACCTGCCCGGCCTGCGGAATCCGGAAAAGAAGAAGAGGGCGGGAGGACCTTGCTTCCAACCCCCGCCCGGTGTGCCAGATTATGGGAGCCATCAGCTCCCGATGAATTTGCTTCCCCAGATCAGCAGCGCGGCGGCCAGCAGGATACGGTAGAGGGCGAAGAGGACAAAGCCGTGCTTGCGCACCCAGAAGAGGAACCACTCCACCACGCCCAAGGCCACGATGAACGAGACCACGGTTCCGATGATGAGTACGATCCAGTTCTCCGAAGTCATGACGACGTGCGCCGCGGCGCCATGGCTGGGGTGGACTTCCTTCACCAGATCCCAGCCGGTGGCCGCGATCATGGTGGGAATCGAGAGCAGGAAGCTGAATTCCAGGGCCGCGGGACGGGTAAGGCCCGCGATCTGGCCGGCCGCGATGGTGGACATGGAGCGGGAGGTTCCGGGGAAGACCGCCGACAGCGTCTGGCACAGGCCGATCCAGATCGCCTGCGGCAGGGTCATCTCCTCCACGTCGCGGATGGCCGCCTCGTGGCGAACGCTCCAGGCATCGATGATCCACATCACGATGCCGCCGATCAGCAGCGCCAGCGCCATGGTCTGCAGGCTGCCCAGGTTTTTCTCGCTCCACTTATGCAGCAGCAGGGCGGGCGCCGAGGTGAAGGCAAAGGCGATCAGCGTCAGCGAAATGGGATGATTCAGCCAGTTGCGGTCCCCGTTTTCGCCCTTGGGAAAGGTGCGCAGGAACTCGACAATCCGTCCCAGGAACAACAGGCAAAGGGCGAGGATGGCGCCCAACTGGATCACGATGGTGTACATCTTCCAGTACGGGTCGTCCAGCGGGATCTTCATCAGTGCTTCGGTAATGCGCAAATGCGCCGTCGAGCTGACCGGCAAAAACTCGGTCAAGCCTTCCACAATGCCCAATAGGACAGACTGAATATATTCGTTCAAGAAGCCTCCGGAGCGCAGTCAGGGATCGCCGGCGCGAGTGTGCGCATCGCATCTGCCCGCTCACTCCCGATCGATCCCGTAAACAGGGATGCCTTCATCCAATTTGTACACCAGCGCCGCGGCCCGGCACGTGAAATCCGATTGGGCGAAGTGTTCTTTCAGCTTCGCCGCCAGCGTGCGCGCGTGGCTGCGGGCTTCATCGCTCTTCTTGTCGCTGCCGTCGGCGGCGTACATATCGGCGAGCACTGCCTGGCGGTAGACGGCCTGGTAGAGCGCCTGCGCCGTGCGCGGTCCGTCGGGATATTCGGCCGCGTACTTCTCGTAGGTTTCGGCTTCCTTCTCCGGGCATTTGGGCTGGCCCTGCCAGTCTCCGCAGAGCTTGTTGTCGATCAGCTCAAAGGCCGCCAGGCCGGCCTCGCGCGTATGCGGATAAAACTTGAGAACCTTCTTCAGCTCGTCCTCGTCCATCTGATCGCGCAGGGAGGGGTCCTTTTCCCTGGCCGAGGGACGCGTGGCGGCGTCGGCCTTTTGCAGTTGCCACAGGATATCCGCGGCCCGCCACGAGGCTTCGGCTACGAAAGGCGAGTTGGGAAACATCTCCACCAGACGCCGGTAAAGCAGCCGGGCGCTCTGCGCGGCGTTGGCCGGGCCGCGCGGGTCGCTGGCCAGCGCTTCCTGGTTGGCCGCTTCGCCCATCAGCACCTGGTCGCCGTTGGGCGTGGTCTCGATCAGCACGCCCTTTGACTCCATCCAGCCGGAGATCGGCGGTGGCGTCTCGTCGTGGCCGAAGAGGGGGGCGTCTTTCTGGCGCGTCTCCTGGATGTCGGTGTTGGCGTAGACGCGCAGCCACGGACCGCTGTGCTCGGCCACCACCATCTCGCGGCCAATCTGCACCCGGTCCACCTTTTGCGACGTGGAGTCGGGCGAAACATAAAGCCAGGTGATGCGCAAGGGCGTGGCGCGCGGCCCGGCCAAGGGCTTCTCCAACTGCGGCGGCTTCTTTTGGCCCACCGCGGGCTGGAGGGCGCAGGTGAGGGCCAGGGCGAAGGCGAGGGTCCGGGAGGCGGAAACGCGGATTTTCATCACGGGGAAAATCATAGTCGAACGACGTTAGCGCGCGTTTTCTGTGAGCACCTCGGCCAGCAGTTCCGGCGCGACGTTGCCGCCGCTGACCACGGCCACGGCCTCGCGGTAATCCGGCAGCTCCGCGGCGTGAAAGAGCAGGGCGGCCGTGGCCACGGCTCCGCTGGGCTCGGGAACCAGGCGCGCGGTGGCCACAATGGCCCGCATGGCGGCGCGAATCTCCGCCTCGGTGACCGTAATCATCCCATCCACAAAGGCCTGGATGTGGGCAAAGTTGCGCTGGCCCACGCTTTGGGTGCGCAGGCCGTCGGCGATGGTCCGGCTGGTGCGCTCCGCGCTCCAACTCACGATCTGCCCGGTACGAAAGCTCTCCGCCGTATCGCCGGCCAACTCGGGTTCGACGCCGAAGACTTTGGTCTTGGGACTCAGTTGCTTCACCGCCGCGGCCACTCCGCCGAGCAGCCCGCCGCCCGAGACCGGAACCAGCACCAGGTCCACGCTCGGCAGCTGCTCCGCGATCTCCAGGCCGCAGGTGGCTTGCCCGGCGATGATCTGCTCGTCGTCGTAGGGCGGAACGACGACGTAGCCGTGCTCGCGGACCAACTGCTCGGCCACGGCCAGACGCTCGCTCGAGGCCGGGCCCACGTCCACCACCTCCGCCCCCAGGGCCAGCGTGGCCGCGCGCTTGATGGCCGGCGCGTTCGAGGGCATCACGATGACCGCTTTGGCTCCCACCTCGCGCGCCGCATAGGCCACGCCCTGGGCGTGGTTGCCGCTCGAATAAGTGATGACGCCGCGGGCGATCTCCTCGCGCGTGAGCTGCAGAATCTTGTTGGCCGCACCGCGAATCTTGAAAGCGCCGATGGGTTGAAGGCTCTCGGCCTTGAGCCGGATTTCCTTCGACGTTCCGTAGCCGGCCAGGCCCGGAAACGGCGCGCGCACCAGCGGGGTTTTCACGGCGATTTGGGCGATGCGCGCCGCGGCGGCGCGGATATCGGCGATCGAAACAAGTTGTACTGGCATGGGATGGATTGTACCGAAAAAGGGCGCGCCGAAGGCGCCGGGGCCTGCCGCCAGGAGGCTCTCTGAAATGCGATCGACCGCGGCAACACAATCAAGACGGCGCGATCCCAGGGAGCGACGGCCTCGCGCGCATTGACAAGGGCCGCACGACCTCCGAAAATGCCGTGGATCTACCGCGTCGAAAACTGCTCGTGCGGCAAACCGAGGGCTTCTTGGCCTGGATTCTCATGCCCAGCCGCGTCGCCGGGCGTAGGGGGCTTCGCGGCAAGATGACCTCAGCCCCCGGCTAGCTGCCCGTCTGCACAGAGCAGCGCCCTCGCTTTAGAAAGCAGTCGAGAAGGCGACTCCCAAGGAACAAATACTGTTCCTTTGCATCCTGTCTGGTCGATGGCGGCCAGTTGCACGCTTGCGGGGACTTATCTGCTGTCAATGAGTGCCTTGGGGATTTTGCGTCAGTGGATAATCATTACGTATCCGCAAGCACAACAAACTCTTTCCTTGTGCGCGGGCGCTGCCCAACCAAATTAGTGGTTATCGGTTCGGATACAATGATCGCTTTTGTGCGCTTCGGAATCCTTGAGGGTTCTGGATGGACCCCTGCGCCAGCCTATTTTCGATCGAAAAGAGCCAAAATCGCGCCTCGATGCGCGCCCATTTTCGAGATGCTTTACAGGTTTTTGCCGGCTCGATGGCCGGCGTTCATGCCCTTTCCGGCGGCCTGCAAGGCGACTTGTATGCAAAAGGGCAGTCCATGGAGCGTTTTGTACACTTCCAGGCCGACAAATCTGTCGACCATCCAGATGGACGTTGGGGGCCGGATTCCCCCCCAACGACAATGGGCGGAAGTGAAATCACTTCCGCCCATTGCCGCTTGCGCTTTGTCTGTTTGTCGCCTCAGATTTCCATAATCACCGGCATCACCATGGGCCGCCGTCCGGTCTTCTTCTGGATCAGGCGCTTCAACTCGACGCGAACCTTTTCCTTGACCATGCCGTAGTCGGTCTTCTCTTCGCCGGACAAGCTGTCCAGCGTCTTGATGACCAGTTCGCGCGCCTCGTCGGTGATGTCCGCGCCGCCAAAGCCGCGCATCACCACTTCGGGCTGCTGCTGCATCTTGCCGGTGCGCTTGTTGATGGCCAGCACCGCCAGCACGATGCCGTCTTCGGAGAGAATGCGGCGGTCGCGGATGACGAGTTCCTCGACCACATCGATGGAGGAGCCGGAGTCGATGAGAACGCGGCCGGCCGTGACCTTGTCCTTCTTGCGGGCGTCCTTCTTGTCCAGCTCAAGCACGTCGCCGTCTTCAATCACGATGGCGTGCTCGACGGCGCCGGTTTCCATGGCGATCTGGGCATGTTTTCTCAGGTAGCGGTAGTCGCCGTGCACGGGAATGAAGAACTTGGGCCGCACCAGGTTGATGAGCAGGCGCTGCTCCTCTTGGCTGCCGTGGCCGCTGACGTGAATCAGGCCGTTGGAGCCGTCGTCGTAGACCACATTGGCTTCGCGCCGGGAGAGATGGTCGATCACGCGGAAGATGCTCTTCTCGTTGCCGGGAATCACGCGCGAGCTGAGCACCACGGTGTCGCCCGCGTCGATGTGCGCGTGCTTGTGGTTGTCCACCGCAGCGCGGCTGAGGGCGCTCATCGGCTCGCCCTGGGTGCCGCTGATCAGGATCATCAACTGCTCGGGCGGGTAATCGCGCATCTGGCCGGGATTGATGACCAGGCCCTGCGGAATGTCGATGTAGCCCAGGTCCTGGGCAATCTCCGTGCTCTCCATCATCGACCGGCCCAGGACGGCCACCTTGCGCCCATGGGCGCGGGCCAGCTCGAGCGCGATCCGGATGCGGTAGATCGACGAAGAGAAGCAACTGAAGAAGAGTTTCTTCTTGGTTCGGGAAAAGACCTCGTCGAGCCGCGGCCGCACCGCCGACTCCGAGGGCGTGTAGCCGGGCCGTTCCACGTTGGTCGAGTCCTGCAAAAGCGCCAGCACGCCGCGCTTGCCGTATGCGGCAAAGGTGTGCAGATCGAAGGGTTTGCCGTCCAGGGGCGAAAGGTCGATTTTGAAGTCGCCGGTATGGATGACGACGCCGACCGGGGTTTCGATGGCTAGGGCGATGGCGTCGGCCAGCGAATGGGTCACGCGGATCGGCTCAATGATGAAGGGGCCGATGGTGAACTTCTGCTTGGGCGCAATCTCGACCAGTTCGGTCTCGTCCAGCAGGTGATTCTCTTCGAGGTTGCCCTCGACGTAGGCCAGGGTGAATTCGGTGGCGTAGACCGGGACCTTGAGCTCGCTGAGAAACCAGGGCAGGCCGCCGATGTGGTCCATGTGGCCGTGGGTGAGAATGATGGCGCGAACATGTTGCTTGTTTTCAACCAGGTAGCTGATATCGGGAACCACGATATCCACGCCCAGCAACTCCGACTCCGGGAACATCAACCCGGCGTCGATCACGATAATGTCGTCTTCCCAGCGCAGAGCCAGGCAGTTCATGCCGAACTCGCCCAGTCCGCCGAGGGGAATGATCTTCAGTTTTTTTGTTTGCATCTGTCATCTTCGATGCTAACACCCGCGGGCTTCGGGAACAGGTCTATACTGCTCGGTTGCTCCACTCCCAGGTTTCCAAAGCGCCCCTTGACGTGCGCCCAAGGGGGAGTTTCGGCAAGATCGCGGATGGCTCGGGAGCCCCTCTCGGCCGATTTCAAAAAAATTCTAGAAAAATAACCATCGAATGCCGATAGTACGGCCACGAACACCGCACAAGAGAAACTTTTGCCACCGCGGGCGGCACGCATTGCCACGCCCGCCGCGACAACGGGACCGCGCATCGTTCTGGAAATGACCAGCGAAGATGCGTGTCATGGAGTCGATGAGGATGAGCGAAGAACCGAAGACGGGCGACGAGAATCAGCAGGCGGGTGAAGAGCATCCGCCAACAGGCGAGGAACAACGGCGCGCTCCTCGCCTGGAATGTACAGGCATCGGCGGCGTGCAAAAGCTGCCAGCCGACGAGCCGCCCATTCCAGCCAGAATCGCCAACCTGAGCACGGGCGGATGCCTGATGGAATTGCGCCGGGCGGAGGAGTTCTCCATCGACGAAATCGTGGAGTTGATCTTCAACGTGAACCATCTGCCCTTCCGGGTGCGCGGCAGGGTTCGAGCGGTTCGCGCGGCACGACTGATTGGTTTTCAGTTTCCTCAACTGAGCGAGAGAGTGCGACGGCAACTTGAGGATCTGATCGGGGAACTGATCGAACACCTGAAAAAGCAGCATCAGGAGAGCATCGCCCGGCCTCGCGACGAAGCCGAAGAGGCCGACGCGCCGGGGTCAAGCAATGTGCGTCCCATGAAACCGGTTGCAAGCCACCCTAAGCCCACGCCAAGCTACCAGGACGACCGGGTCCATCTTCCGGCGCAACACGGGCGGTGGTTTTGATCCTTCGACACAGAGCCGGAGAGGAACTCCTCGGTCGGGGGCGGGCGTTTCTTATCAAATAAGGGAAAACCCCCGGCTCTGCCGGGGCGACAGTCGATGTTTGACAGTTCCGGGAGTCGCTCCCGGTTTGTGTTTTTACTTTCTTCCGGCAAACACGTTGGAAGGCCGGGAGCCTGAGCGCCATCCCTACGGGACTCCGGTTGAATGGTTGGTTTCGCCATCCCCACGCTGATGCGTGGGACTAACAACCACTGCGCCTGCGGCGCGGAGGATGGGCTGCTGGCGACTGGAGCGCTTCTACACAGGTCCCTTGGAGGGGCACCCATCCTTAAGTCCTCGGCTCTGCCGGGGGGGGGGGGAATTACTTGATTCCTTTGGCGTTGAGGCACGGTCCGTACTCCCTGTCGGAGCCCTGAATGTGGTGGGTCAGCCAGCTTTTGATAAAGTTCATGGCCTCCAGCGAAAGTTCGAGGGACTGGCCGTTTTCGAAGCGCGACTGCATATTCATGACCCGCCGCGCCATGAGATCGTGTTCGGCCTTGTGGGCGGCCGCGCCGGCAAAGCCCGTCTCGGCAAAGAGCCGCTCTTCGCGAGCGAAGTGGATTTTGGTGTAGCGCGACAACCCTTCGAGCACGCTTTCCAGGGTCGCTCTCGTGCGGCCCGCTTCGATTCCGTCATGGAGATCGTTCAGCAACCGGATCAACGTCTTGTGGTCGTTGTCCAGGACTTTGACGCCCACGCTCATCTCTTCAGTCCACGTCATCAGCGGCATGGCGGTGTTTTCCTCCCAGATGCGGATTGTGCCCGTGACTCGTGCTGTGAAGCTTTGCAGTACGTCGGGGCTTGTCGCTATCTCGCATGCCGGCGCGCTCGTGCAACTTCTAATCGCGGTCCGTCCTGGACTATCGGCCGAAGCTGTGGAAAATTACAGGCGGGTGAATCCGATTGGCCCTTTGCGTGCACTCTTCCGCTTCCGGTCACAAGAACCCGGGCGGGGCAAACGGAGCTCTGGCCGCGCGAGCCTGTCCGCTAGCGCAGCAGCTCTTCGAGGGTGGCGCTCAGGCTGGTTTTATCGTCGCGATATTTCACGATGACCGGGGCATAGACACTCAGGCCCCACTCTTGCCCCTTGCCTTTGCTCACGGCGCGGGAGCCAGGCACGACGACCGCGTTCTCGGGGATGATGAGAGGCAAGTCGGCTGTGGCGCGAAGAATTGCGCCGTTGACCAGGTCGAAGACGGGAGTTCCGCGGGTGAGGATGGTCCCGGCCGCCAGCACCGCGCCTTTGCGCACGATGGTTCCCTCGTAGACGCCGCAGTTGCCGCCCACCAGCACATCGTCTTCCACAACCACCGGGCTGGCGTTCACCGGCTCCAGCACGCCGCCGATCTGGGCCGCTGCGCTCAGATGCACGCGCTTGCCGATCTGGGCGCAGGAACCGACCAGGGCATGCGAGTCCACCATCGTGCCCTCGTCCACCCAGGCGCCGGCGTTGATATACATGGGCGGCATGCAGACCACGCCCCGCGCCACATACGCTCCGGCGCGCACCGAGGAGCCGCCGGGCACGATGCGCACGCCGTCGCCGGCGGCGAAATGACGCGCCGGGTAGGTGTGCTTATCGACAAAGGAAAGGCCGCCGGCGGGCATCTCTTCAAGGGCGCCGAGGCGGAAGCCCAGCAGGATGCCCTGCTTGACCCAGGCGTTGACCCTCCAGCCCGTGGCTGAGGCGGGGTCGGGCGAGGCGGCGCGCACTTCGCCCTGTTCCAGGCTGGAGCGCAGCGCAAGAAAGGATGTGATGGCGGCCGGGTCGCCGACAGCGGCCGGTCCGGCGGCAAAGTGCCGCTCAATGGCCTTTTCAAGTTGGGCGATAGTCATGGCATACCGAGTCTATCAACCCGGGAGGGCGATGCGCGCCGAGCACGCGGGAAAGCGGCAATACGCGCGGCGCCCGCGCATCAGCCCAAGGCGATCGGGTCCGTAGCCGGCTTGGTCCTGGAATGGCTATTCGGCGGGGCGGGCTGGAGCCGGAAAACGTTCTTCCCCGCCGGAATCATCGACAGGGGGATCGGCGAACGATCCATGCGTCCGTGCAGGTGCTTGGATTCAAGCCATGCGCCCAGGCGCGGATCGTTGATCTCCGGCTCTCCCTGCCAAAAACCGGGGGTCAGCCCGCACTGAATCTGCAAATGATCCAGTTGCAGCTCGATGACAGAGACGTGTTTGGGAAAATAGCGCCGGACATTGTTTGCGCCTACATGCAATCCGGTAACTCCGCGCGACTTGCTTTGCGTTTTTACCACCATGACGCACCTGCTTTTCCACGCTGCCGTGTGATGGGTCCAGGGAGAAAAGTTTCAGCGAAACAGAGATCGGGGCATGAAATCCGCGGTACGGATTCCTTCTGCGGAACTCATCGGCAGCAGAGCCGATTTGGTTCGATCTTTCTTCTTCTTTTCATCCGGTTCGGGGAAACTCGAGGGCAGTTTCTCAAAAAAGGACACTCTGGGAAGAATCGCAGTCTGGAACGCGCGGAGACGGGGAAGCCGCGAAGGGGAAGCGCAGCGCATCCTCCGCACGCGCGTCGCGGGCGGTGTTGTCCGCAGCCGCGGGCGGCGGGGCGGCAAAGGCGCAAATCAACGGGCGACCGCGGGTTCCCGCGCCGTCTTGCCTCCGGCGTGCCCGTTCAGCACGGCAGGGCGAAGCCGGAAAGAGTTATTTCCCGCCGGAATCATGGTCAGGGGAATCGGCTCCCGATTGGGCATTCTGTGCAGATTCTTCGACTCCAGCCAGGCGCACAGCCGGGGATCGTAGATCTCCGGATGGCCCTGCCAGAAATCGGGCGTCAGTCCGCACTGAATCTGCAAATGATCCAGTTGTAACTCGATGACCGCGATGCGTTTGGGGAAATAACGCCGGACATTGGTAACTCCGATATGAAGTCCCGTCACGCCACGCCCTTTGCAATGCGTCTTGACCACCATAAGTGCCTGCTCCTCAGCTCCAGATGAGGCCAGTCTAGGGAATCGGACAGCAGACAGAGGCTCTTGCGCGGATGGAAACCGCGGCGCGGATTCCGTTTTGAAACCCACCGTTCGGGAAGACAATTGTGGGAAGAGGGGAGCCTCTTCTTGCGCCCTGTCATGACTCGTCCGGTTGTGCGTTTTTTGTGGAGTCGCCTCGCATTGGACCGGGAGGCGCTCAGGCGTACATGGGTTCAACGGAAATGTAGTGGATGAGCGGAGAGGGTTTCTGTCCACTTTTGCACAGTTTTGGGAGTCCGCGCGCAGGATTTGGCTCAGGACTGGGATGCGATGGCCTCGCGCAGCGCGGCGGCGACCTCTTCCTGCTGGTTGATGGCGATGCGGTTGAAAAAGGGCAGGGCAAGGGTGCGCCGGGCGATGGATTCGGTAAGCGGCAGTGCGGCGGCGCGGGCGCTGGGATGAGCCAGCCAGGCGGGCTGCAGATGAATGGGGGCGAAGTAGCGGCCGGTCGCGATTCCGCGCCGGGCGAGGGCCGCCTGCACGCGGCCGCGGTCGGCTTGCCGGGGCAGCCGGACGACGTAAACGAACCAACTGATGGAGCGGCGGGGAAGCTCCAGAGGCGGAAGTTCCAAATCGGGGAGGAGAGCGGGAACTCCGCGCAGCAGAGCGTCGTAGCGCGCGGCGGCTGCCTGGCGCAGGGCTAGCATCGCGCCGATGCGGTCCAACTGGACCCGGCCCAGGGCGCAGGCCAACTCCGACAGCCGGTAGTTGTAGCCCACTTCGGCGTGGTCGAGCCATTGGCCGGAAGGCTGTCTCCCCTGGTTTCTTAGACAGCGCAAGCGGACGGCATGGGCGGGGTCGCGGGCCAGTACGGCGCCGCCTTCTCCGGTGGTGAGCTGCTTGTTGGGATAGAAGCCGAGGACGGCCAGATCGCCGAAGCTGCCGGCGCGGCGCCCGTCGAACTCCGCCCCGATGGCCTCGCAGGCGTCTTCGATCAGCAACAGGTGGTGGCGGCGGACGATATCCAGAATCTCGTTCATCTGGGCGGGAACGCCGAACGTGTGCACGGCGAGGATGGCCCGGGTGCGTGGCGTGACGGCCCGCTCCACGCTGCCGGGGTCCAGGTTGAGCGTGACCGGGTCGATCTCTGCAAAAACCGGCGTAGCGCGCACCTGAAGCACCGCGTTGGCCACGGCGACAAAGGTAAAGGAGGGCAGGATGACCTGGTCGCCCTCGCCGATGCCCAGGGTGAGCAAAGCCAGGTGCAGGCCGGCGGTGCCGGAACTGACGGCGACGGCGTCGGGGACGGAGTGATAGGCGGCCAAAGCCGCTTCAAAGGCGGGCAGTTCGGGGCCCAGGCTCAACTGCGGGGTGCGCAGAACCGCCGTCACGGCGTCGATTTCGGCCTGGCCAATGTCGGGCGAGGAGAGCGGCACCTGCGGTGCGGCTGGCGTTACTTGGTGATCAAAGCGCATGGGGCGGCTCAACTTGGGCGGTCAGCGGCGCGGGCTGCTTGATGAGCAGGCCGTCGAGCGGGACGGTGGCGAGAACGCGAGCGATGGTGGCTGCCGCGGTTCCGTTGCCGTAGGGGTTTGCCATGCCGCGCAGGTTTTTTCGGAACATCGGGCGGAGTGCATCTTCGATCGCGGCGAGGATCGCGGCCGTCTCGGGGGGCGCGTCGATCACGTTGCGGGCGCGTTCGCGTCCCTGCTGGCGCATGCCGATGTTGACCGCGGGCAGGGCGAAGGAGGCCGCTTCCATGATGCCGCTGGAGGAATTGCCCACCATGGCGTCCACCTGGCCGAGGAGGCTCCAGTAGGCGACTGCGTCGAGGTTGACGAAGATTTGGGTGTTCCGCCGTGTTGCGGCCAGGGCTTTTGTCCGTTCGATGAGCGCGTAGCTGCCGGCGTCGGCGTTGGGATAGACGAAGAGGAGCTGGCCGGGCGCCTGCGCCAGCGCGGCGAAGAGGGCATCGGCTTCCGCTGTCGTGTCGCGGAGGATGGTGACCGGGTGATAGGCGGCCAGGATGGAGGGCGAGCCCAGCGCCAGGCCGAGCCGGGTTTCGAGAGCGGGCCGGCCGAGCAGCGCGGAGCGGCTCAGATGGTCCAGCGAGGGGGCGCCCGCGCAAGTTACGCGCCAGGGCTCCTCGCCCAGGCCGATGACGCGGCGCCGCGCGGTTTCGGTCGAGGTGAAATGGATGTGGGCCAGTTTGGTGAGGGCGTTGCGCACCTGGTCGTCGATGGCGCCCTGCGAGATTTCGCCGCCCTCGATGTGGGCGACGGGGATGCGCAAGGCAAGGGCGGCGGAGGCGGGCGCCAGCATCTCGTAGCGGTCGGCGATCAGCAGCAGCAGGTCGGGCCGCCAGGCGGTGAGCGCGTCGGCCAGGCCCAGAATGGCCATGCCGATGGTCTTGGCCATGCCGGTATCGCTGTCGGAGCTGAGCAGGCACTCGATGCGCGCCTGGATGGGAAAGCCGTCGCGCTCGATCTCGTTGAGCGTCGAGCCGAACTCCGGCGAAAGATGCGCGCCGAGGGCAAAGACGCCCAGTTCGACGGCGGGGTGGGCGGCCAGCTCGCGCAGCGGCCAGTAAAGGTGGCTATAGTCGGCGCGGGAGGTGGTGACCACGCCGATACGCCGTTTGCCGGTCTTCGTTTCGCTCATAGGAAGGGGCTTCTGAAGGACGGATTCACCCCTGAAGTATAAATTGGCCGGGGTTCCTCTTCCGCATGGGCTCAGAATGCGGCAGGATGCGGCCCAATTGGCATTTCGCATACACTGAAAGGTTCCGCGGCTTCCGGGTCCACGAACCAGCCGCGCAGGGGAAGAGATCGATGCGAATTGGCGGGCCGCTGGCCCTTGCTTTTGTGATGGCAGCCGCGACGGCGGCAGGCGCGCAGGCGCGTTTCGATGCCGATGCGGTGCGGCTCAACAATCGCGGCGTGGCGCAGATGGGCCAGCAGTTGAGCGAGAAGGCGGCGGACAGCTTTGCCGAGTCGTTCAAGAAGGATCAGAAGCTGGCGCAGGCCGCCATCAACGAGGGCATCGCGCTGCTCTATCTGCAAAAGCTGGACGAGGCCAAGGCGTACCTGCAAAAGGCGATCGCGCTCGAACCCGGCAATGCGCAGGCCTGGTACAACCTGGGTCTGGCGCAGCACGCGGGCAACGAACTGGAGCCGGCGCTGGCCAGCTTCGCGCAGGCGGTCAAGGCCGATCCCCAGGATGCGGACTCTTATTACTTCGAGGGCGCCTGCTACGAAGAGATGAAGGAGTACGACAAGTCCATCGAGGCTTTCAAGCAGGCGCTCCAGTTGAATCCGCTGCATGCCTCGGCGGAGTTTCAAATGGCCCGTGCGTTGCAGCGCTCCGACCGCACGCCGGAGGCGAAGGAGCACTTCAAGCGCTTCCAGCACATGACCAGCACCAAGATTTCCGCCGCCATCGGGCTGGCGTACGGCGAACAAGGCCGCTATTCCACCGTGACGCCGATCGAGGAGCCGGAAGCGGGCAGGAAATCCATGATTCCGGTCAAGCTGGTGGCGCAGCCCATGCTTTCCCAGGTCCGGGAATCCGCATCGGGGGCGTCCGGAGCGGAATGGACGACCACTGGCGGGGCCTGCATGATGGACGCGACCGGCTCGGGAAGCATGGATCTGGTCCTGATGCAGTCGGGCGAGCAGGCCATTCGCGTGCTGCATCGCAAGGGGGACGGAAGTTTTGAAGAGTTGGATGCGGCGGCGGCGGGGCTGAAGGCCAAGGGCCATGCCGTGGCCTGCGCCGTGGGCGACTACGACGGGGACGGCTTGAACGACCTCGCCGTTGCGCTGGACGATGCGGTGCTGCTGTTCAGGAATCTGGGCAAAGGGAAGTTTCAGGACGTGACGGCCGAGGCGGGACTTGCGCCCAGGAATCGTCCAAGCGGAATTACATTTGTCGACTACGACCACGACGGGGATCTGGACCTGATCTTAACCGGAGCGCCGCTCAAATCCGGCGATGCGCCCAATGTTCTGTGGCGCAACAACGGCAACAAGACCTTTACCGAGTGGACCGAGCCCACCGGACTGGGTGGCAGCGGCACGACGGCCGCGATCATTCTCACCGACTTCAACAACGACCGCGCCGTGGATTTGGCGATGACGGGCGACGGTCCGGCGCCGCTGATTTATGTGAACCCGCGCGAAGGCAAGTATCCTACCCAACCGCTCTACGACGACGTGAGCCTGCCTCCCACCGTCGGCATTGCCGTGTTCGATTACAACAAGGAAGGCTGGATGGATATCGCCGTCACCCATGCCGGCGCGCCGGGCCTTACGTTGTGGCGCAACGTCGAGGCCGAGAATCACATTGGGCGGCGTTTCGAGCGCGTGCAACTGCCGCTGCAGGGTGCGCTGCGCGGCTGGGGCCTGACGCCGATCGATATCGACAACGACGGCTGGATCGACATGGCGGCGATTGTGGAGACCAAAGCCGGGCCGCAGGTGCGCGTCTTCCGCAATCGCGGCGACGGCAGCTTTGAGGATGTGAGTCACGCGCTGGGGCTGGACAGCGTGGTGCTGCAATCGCCGCGCGGGCTCATTGCAGCCGACATCGACGAAGACGGCGCGGCCAGCCTGATTGTGACCCAGTTGAACGCGCCGCCGGTGCTGCTGCGCAACGTGGGCGGGAGCAAGAATCACTTTCTGCGCCTCGACTTGACCGGCTTTGCCGACAACAAGACGGCGTTGGGCGTGAAGGTGGAGATCTTCTCCAACGGTCACTGGCAGAAGTGGGAACTGGCCGGCGCCTCGGGCTATCAGACGCAGGCCGCGCCGCAAATCCTGGTTGGTCTGGGCGATGCGGAGGGCATCGACCTGCTGCGCATCCTGTGGCCCACCGGCGTGCTGCAGGATGAGATCGATCTGCCGCGCCTGGTGCAAGGGCGCGGTGTAATCGCCATGAAGGAAGCCGACCGGCGCGGCAGCTCGTGCCCGGTTCTCTTCGCCTGGAACGGCCGCAAGTACAAGCTGGTGACCGACGTCATTGGCGCGGCGGTGGTGGGCCACTGGTTCACTCCTGCGCGGCGCAACATTCCCAATCCCAGGGAGTGGATCAAGGTGGACGGCTCGCAGGTCGCCGCGGTCAACGGCAAGCTGAGCCTGCGCTTCATGGAGCCGATGGAGGAGGTCAACTACATTGACCAGTTGCGCCTGGTGGCGGTGGATCATCCGGAGAATGTCGAGGTCAATCCCGACGAGCGCTTCCTCGACGATCCGCCCTTCGCCTCGGGGCGCGTGGTGGCCACCTCGGGCGCGCGGCTGCCGGTGGGCGCGTGGGACGGCGAGGGCCGCGACGCGCTCGACGCGCTGAGCCGCCGCGATCACGTGTTCGCCAGCGGATTCACGCCGCTGCCCTACGACGGCTTTGCCAATCTTCACGCCCTGACGCTGGACTTGGGCGAAGTCAGGCAGGGCGCTCCGCTGCGGCTGCTGATGACCGGCTATGTGAACTACTTCAGCGCCACGTCGCTTTATGGAGCATGGCAGGCGGGCATCAAGCCCATCTCGCCCTACGCCGAGGCGCAATTGCCCGATGGTTCCTGGCAGCGCATCCCGGGGGATGTGGGTTTCCCGGCGGGATTGGAGCGCACCATTGTTGCCGATCTGACCGGCAAGCTGCCCGCCGGCGCGCGGCGCATTCGCCTGATGACGAATCTGGAAATCTACTGGGACCAGGTGCTCATCGATCAGAGCGCCGGCGCGGAAGCAAGAACAGCGGAGCTGCCGCTTACCTTGGCCACGCTCCATTTCCGCGGCTATCCCACGCAGATTGAAGGCGCCAGCCCAGGGGACCTGGATTACGACTACGACCGCGTAAGCCTCACCGGGCCGTTCCAGCATCAGCGCGGCAACTACACCCGCATGGGCGACGTCACCGGGTTGCTCAAGACCATCGACGACCGCTATGTGATCTTCGGCAGCGGCGAGGAGATCGCCGCGGAGTTCGACGCGGCGAAGCTGCCGGCGCTGCCCGCGGGATGGAAGCGCGACTACTTCTTCTATGCCAACGGATACGTGAAGGACATGGACTGGTGGGATGCGTCGCCGTTCACTGTCGCGCAACTGCCTTTCCACGCCATGAGCGCCTATCCCTATCCGGAGGGCGAGAAGTTTCCCGACGATGCGGACACGCTCGACTATCAGTTGAACTGGAACGACCGCGTCGACTCGGGCGAACCGGTGCGGGCCTATCGCTTCGCTTATCGCGACCTGCCATCGACTCCGGCGGAGGATCGAGCGCCCGCGGCCAGCTGCGGTCAGGCAGGCGCCGCCCGCGGCGCGGCAAACAGGACAGTGAAGCCATGAACGAGGGGACACTGGCCCCGGCCACGCGGCAACTGGAGCTTCTGCGCTCGGGCGCGATATCGGTTGTTGAGTTGGCCGAGGCGCATATCGCGCAGATCGAGCGGCTGAACCCTCGGCTCAACGCATTCGCCGATTTCGACGCGGAGCGCGTGCGCGCCGCGGCGCACCGGCTGCAGGAACAAACCGCGCCGCGGGGGCCGCTGCATGGCTTGCCGGTGACGGTGAAGTCGTCCATCGCCGCGGCGGGTTTTCTGTGCGAGACCGGCAGCCTGCTGAATCGCGGCGAGACGCCGCGCGGGGATGCGGAGGTGGTGGCGCGGCTGCGCGCGGCCGGAGCGCTGATTCTGGGCACGACCAACTGCCCGGAGTTCCTGATGGCATACGAAACCGCGAATCTGCTGTACGGGCAGACGCGCAATCCGTGGGATCTGGAGCGCTCTCCGGGCGGATCGAGCGGCGGCGAGTCGGCCGCCATCGCGGCCGGGTTTTCGGCCGCCGGGCTGGGCAGCGACAGCGGCGGCTCGGTGCGCGTGCCCGCGCACTTCACCGGCATCTGTTCGCTCAAGCCCACGCCGGGGCGCATTCCCGGCCGCGGCCACCTGCCGCCGTGCGTGGGTCCGTTCTCTGTTCTCGGCGCCATCGGGCCCATGGCGCGCACCATGGCCGACGTGGCGTTGATGTTTCGCACGCTCAGCGGCCAGGACCCGCAGGACCCGGCCAGCCCGCCGGTCGCCTTGCGCGAACCGGAGATGAACGAGCTGCGGACAAACAAGATTGGATTCTTCGAGGACGACGATCTGGTTCCGGTGACGCCGGAGACGCGCGCCGCGGTGCAAGCCGCCGCGGAAGCGCTGCGTGGCGCCGGTTTTTGCGTGGAGCCGTTCCGGCCCGGCACGCTGGAGCCGCTGCGCACGCTGTGGTGGAGGTTTTTTGTGCAATGCGGGGCCATGTTTTACGAACCGGCCATCCGCGGCCATCGCGGCCAACTGAGCCCGATCTTCCGCGAGTTTCTCGCCCTTGCCGAGTCTGTGCCGCCGCTGACGGCAGCCACGCTGCTCGATGCGTGGGCCGAGCTGGACCTGGTGCGGGCCCGGACGCTGGCCGAGATGAGCGAGTTTCCCGTCCTTTTGTGCCCGGTGGCCAGCGTGCCCGCCTTCCGCCACGGCGAGCGCGCGTGGACCATCGACGGCAGGGAAGTTGAATATTGGGATGCCTGGCGGCACACGCAGTGGTTCAACGCGCTGGCAGCGCCGGCGGCCGTGGTTCCCGTAGGCCGCTCGCCCCAGGGATTGCCGATTGGCGTGCAGATTGTGGCCCGCCCCTTCCAGGACGAGACCGCGTTGGGCATCGCGGCGGTGGTGGATGCGGCCTTCGGCTACCGGCCGCCGCCCATGGCGCTCGCCGGGTAGCGAGCCCCGGCCGAGACCGCCGGTCGCAGGGTACGGCTCTCCGCTTCCATCGAAGGCTGTTCCGGGGCTGGTCAGGAGCGATTTGGCCGCCTCACTCTCAACCTTTTGGTGGAGGCGCGTCCCATGCGATCGCGGTAGCCTGAACCTTCCCCGGATCGGAGCGCACAGGGTGCGTGAAAACTGGCACGAACGATTTGCTGAAACACCTGACGTCCTGAAGAGCGCGGAGCGCCAACAGACAGTCGTGCAGGTGTTGGACATCGAGATCGGCGGCGACGAATTCGTCACCATGGCCGGGCCCTGCTCGGTCGAGACCGAGTTCCAACTGATGGCTACCGCCCATCATGTGCGGCGCGCCGGCGCGCGCATTCTGCGGGGCGGCGCATTCAAGCCGCGCAGTTCCCCCTACGCATTTCAAGGTCACGGCCTGGAAGGCCTGAAGATGCTGGCCCGCGCGCGCCAAGAGAGCGGCCTGGCCATCGTGACCGAGGTCATGTCGGAAGACGACGTGCCCATGGTCGCCGAGTATGCCGACATCCTGCAGATCGGCACCCGCAACATGGAGAATTACTCGCTGCTGGAGGCGGCTGCCCGATCCGGCCGGCCGGTACTCTTGAAGCGCGGCATGGTGGCCACCATCGCCGATCTGCTGCGCTCGGCACAATGCATCCTCGACAACGGCAATCCCAACGTGATTCTGTGCGAGCGCGGCATCCGCACCTTTGAAACGGCGCTGCGCAACACCTTCGACGTAGCCGCTATCGCGCTGCTCAAGCACATTTCGCATCTGCCCGTCATTGCCGATCCCAGCCACGCGGCGGGACATCGCGAGCTGGTGCCCGCGCTGGCGCGCATCGCCGTTGCGGCCGGCGCGGATGGCCTGCTGGTCGAGGTGCATCCCAACCCGGACAAGGCGTGGAGCGACGGCGACCAGTCGCTGGACTTTGCGGGCTTCGACGAGATGATGGCCGACCTCGATCCCTGGCTGGCATTGCGCGGGCCGGGATTGGCGCTTCGTGAGCCGGTTTGCGTCCGGCCCATGGAGGCCGTTGGATGAGCTTCCCGGCCAGAGTTCTGGCGATCGCGGCGTTTTCTGCTTTGCTGATTCCGGTATGCGGGTTCTCTCCCGAGCCGGCGCGGAAGCCGGACGCGGATCTCATCGTCACCGCCGCGCCCGCCTATGAGCCGCTGGCCGCGCTGCGCGGCCAGGAACGCTTTCCCAGGGGCGCGCAGCTTCTTCTCGTCCATGCGGGCAAGCCGGAGCCGCTGCTGGCGGGATTCGCGGCCAGCGCGGACGCCAATGTTTCATTTGACGGCAAGAGAGTGCTCTTCGCGGGCAAGCAGGCCGCGGGCGATCCCTGGCAGATATGGGAACTGACGCTGGCGGACCGGTCGCTACGCAAGCTGATCGCGGGACAGGACGATGCGATTCGCCCGTTCTATCTGCCCGCCGGCCGGCTGGTCTACGCGCGGCGCACGCCCAAGGGCTTTCAACTGCAGGTCGCAGGCGAGGATGCGGCGCCGGCGCTGGCGCCCATCGCCGCGGATGCCGGATCGACGGTGCTTCCGCTCTCCTATCTGCCGGCCAGCGCCATTCCCGCCGACGTGCTCCAGGACGGCCGCATCCTCTTTGAATCCGGCTTCCCGCTGGGCGCCGGAACGACGCCCGAGATGTTTCTGGTGTATTCCGACGGGAGCGGCGTCGAGTCCTATCGCTGCGATCACGGCAGGGCGCGCTGGGGCGGAAGGCAACTGAGCTCGGGCGATGTGGTCTTCACGCATGGAGCTTCGCTGGCGCGTTTCACCTCGCCGCTGGCGCACGAGGCGCCCATCGTTGCGCCACATGCCGAGTACGCGGGCGCCATTGCGGAAACGGAGACGGGCGCGTGGCTGGTGAGCGCGCGGGCCGCGGCCGGAGCGCATTACGCGCTGAAGCTGTGGAAGCCGGGCGCCGCGGCGCTGCAGACGCTTCTGGCCGATTCCGGCCGCGATCTGGTCGAGCCGGTTCCGGTTGCGCCGCGCACCCGGCCCAATCGCCATCCCTCCGGGCTGCATGGCTGGAACTACGCCAACCTGCTGGCCCTCGATGCGCGCTTGTCGCGCGAGGGCGATTTGAAAGCCGCGCCCGCATCGGTGCGCCTGGAGACGCTGGATGCAAACGACCGCGCAGTGGCGACGGGTACGGCGCCGGTCGAAGCGGACGGTTCCTTCTTCATCAAGGTTCCCGCCGACAAGCCGATTCGTTTTGCCTTGCTCGGCGAAAATGGCGCGGTGCTGCGCCAGGAACACGGATGGTTCTGGATTCGCAGCGGAGAACAGCGCATCTGCGTGGGCTGCCACACGGGACCGGAGCGCGCATCGGAAAATCGCGTGCCGGCCGTGCTGCTGCGCACCACCACGCCCTTCGATTTATCCGGCGCGAAGGCAACGGACGCCACACAACATACATCGCAGGGAGGCAAATAGCATGGTTGCTCGCATACTTCTTTTATTCGGCGCCGTTTCAATGGCCGCGACGCAACCACCTGCGGTGGGGCAGACCTCTTTGGCTGCGCCTCAACCACCTGCGGTGGGACAGGCCTCTTCGGTTGCGCCGCAGGCACATCCGGCCGCGCAGCCTGAGCCGGTCATTCGCTTTGAAGACGCCACCGACAAGGCGGGCATCGATTTTACCCACAGCTTCGGGTCGCGCCAGTTGGGCTCGCTGCTGGAGGGCACCGGCGCCGGCTGCATCTGGTTCGACTACAACAACTCCGGCCTCGAATCGCTGTATGTGGTCAACGGACGTCCGCTCGACGACTCGATGCATCCGTATCCTTTGAAGGAAAAGCCGGCTACGCCGCCGCACAATCATCTCTATCGCAACAACGGCAACGGCACCTTTACCGATGTGACGGAGAAATCGGGCCTCAATCCGGATATGTATTCGGTGGCCGTGACGGCGGCCGACTATGACAACGACGGTTTTGAAGATCTGCTGGTGACCGGCTACGGCAGGACCATCCTCTATCACAACGACGGCAACGGGCACTTTACCGACGTGACCGAGAAGGCCGGCATCAAGGTGGACGGATGGGCGATCAGCTCTACCTGGCTGGACTACGACAAGGACGGCTGCGTCGATCTCTTCGTGGGCCGCTACGTCAAGTTCGATCCCAAGTACCGCGCCTATTATGCGGCGGATAATTATCCCGGCCCGCTGGACTACGAGGGCGAGACCAACAGGCTGTATCACAACAACTGCGACGGGACCTTCACCGACGTGACCGACAAGTCGGGCATCGGCGCGTTTGTCGGCCGGACCATGGGCGTGACGGCGGCGGACTACGACAACGACGGCTGGGACGATATCTACGTCGCCAACGACCGCACCGAGAACTTTCTCTTCCGCAACAAGCACGACGGCACCTTCGAGGAAGTGGCCAACGACACGGGCACGGCCTTCGGGCAGAACGGCGAATCCACCTCGTCGATGGGCCCGGTCTTTGCCGACTTCGAGGGCCGCGGCGTGCTGGACCTGTGGGTGACGGACGGCCACTATAACCGGTTGCTGCGCAACACGGGCAAGCAGGGTTTTGAAGACGTGGGCGCTTCCAACGGGGTTTCGCAGACCAACGCGCAATACGTGAGCTGGGGCACCGGCGTCTACGACTTCGACAACGACGGCCTGCTCGACATTCTCATCTTCCACGGAGGACTCATTCATCTCATCCCGCAGGAGCACACGCTGTTTCGCGGGTTGGGCAACGGGAAGTTCGCCGATGTTTCGCGCGAGGCCGGTCCGGTGCTGAGCGTGCGCACCACATCACGCGGCGCCTGCTTTGCCGACTACGACAACGACGGCAAGGTAGATGCGTTTGTGGTGAATCTGGGCGCCAAGGGAACGCTGCTGCATAATGTCTCAACCAATACCGGCCACTGGATCGGCATCAAACTGGTTGGAAGCAAAAGCAACCGCGACGGCATCGGCGCGCGGGTTGAAGTGATTGCCGCGGGCAAGCGGCATACGGCGGAGCGCGTGGCGGGAACGGGCTATCTGTCGCAGGACGACGGCCGTCTGCACTTCGGGCTGGGCGCGGCAACAAAGGTGGACAAGCTGATCGTTCACTGGCCCAGCGGGCGCGAGCAGACTTTAGAGAATCTGAGCGTGGACCGGGTGATGACGGTGGAGGAGACGAAGTGAGAAGCCGCATCCAAACCGTGGCGGGAGCGAGCCTGGCGGCGCTGGCCGCGGGTCTGCTCGCGGCCGCGTTTTTCGCCGGCCGTCCGGTGCGCGCGAACGAGGGCGGGCGCGAAGCGTACGCTTCACCGCTCGAGGTGCTGCTTTCTTCCGACGGCGCCCGGCTCTACATCCTCTGCCAGCAGGCCGAAGAGGTGCGGGTGCTGGACGCGGCCAGCTACGCGGTGGTCAAGAATATCGCGGTGGGGCGCGTGCCGCGCGGCTTCTCGCTTTCTCCCGACGGCAAGCGGCTGTTTGTGGCCAACTCCTGGGACGACACGCTCTCGGTGATCGATACAGGCACGCTGACCGTGGCGGCGACGTGGCCGGTGGGAGCGGAGCCGTCGAGCGTGGTCGAGGATCGCGCGGGCCGGCATCTGTTTGTGGCCAACCGCATCTCGAACGACGTGGCCGTGCTCGACGCGCAGACCGGCGCGGAAGAAAAGCGGCTGCTGGCCGGGCGCGGATCGAGTTATCTCACGCTTTCGCCCGATGGCGGCAGGGTTTACGCGACGCATATCTATCCCAATCCCCGGCCGAACCGGAGCGAGTTGGACAATCGCATGCCTCCGGAGTCGGAGGTCACGGTCATCGATGCGGCGCGCGCCGTGGTTGTCGATCGCATGCCGCTGCATGCCATTGCCGGCGTCTTTCACGCAGCCTTCTCCGCCGATGGGCGGTTGGGCGCGGTGGCCGAATTCCACCCCAAGAATCTCGTGCCGCTGGCGCACCTGGAACACGGCGGCGCCTTTGCCGACACGCTCATGCTTTTCGGCGCGGATGTGGGCCAGCCGGTGGAAGTTCCGCTGGACGAACTGGAACGCTACGCCGCGCAGCCCTTCGGCGTGGCCATTGCGCCGGACAAGTCGCGCATTTACGTCACCTGCGGCGGCTCCGAGGCGGTGATCGCCATCGATGTGCCCAGGCTGCTGCGCTTCCTCCACGCGCGGCCGCGCCCGGCGTCGGGCTCCTTCGCGCAAGATCTTTCGGCCAGCGCCAATTACGTGGTGGCGCGCATTCCCGTGGGCCACAATCCGCGCGGCCTTACCCTGACGCGCGACGGGAGCAGACTCTTCGTGGCCAATCGGCTGGAGGATACGATCAGCGTGATCGATACGCGCGCGCTTCGGGTAGCCTCCACCATTCCCATGGCGGGGCCCAAGACCGTCTCGGTTCTGCGCCGCGGCGAGCAGACCTTCTATACCGCGCGCCAATCCTTCCAGGGGCAGATCGGCTGCGCAAGCTGCCACATCGACTCGACCTTCGACGGCCTGACCTGGGATCTGGAGCCGGACGGATTTGGCCGGGACATCGTGGACAACAAGATGTTGGAGGGAGTGAAGGACACCGAGCCCTACAAATGGAACGGCGGCAACCCCAACCTTCCCACCGAGTGCGGGCCGAGGACGGAGAAATACTTCTGGCGTTCTGAAAACTACGACGACCGCACGCTCGCCGACCTGGCGGTTTACATCCGCACCATGGCGACGCGCCCCAATCGCTGGCGGCTGCCGCACGGCGAGCTGACGCCGGCCCAGGAACGCGGTCTGGCGCTGTTCACGCGCGCGGTAGACAAATTCGGCAAGCCGATCCCCGAAAGCAATCGCTGCTCCTATTGCCACAGCGGCCCCAAGGGGACCAACCAAAAGTTGTTCGACGTGGGGACGCGCAAGGCCACGGACAATGCGGGTCTTCTCAAGTCCGCGCCGCTGACCGAGATCGGACTCACCGCGCCCTATCTGCACGACGGCTCGGCGCGGACGCTGGAGGAAATCTGGACGATCTACAACCCGGACGACAAGCACGGGCGCACGAACGACCTGACCAAGGATGAACTCAACGATCTGATCGAATACCTGAGGACGCGATGAAGAAGTCACTCACGATTGCAATGCTGCTGGCTGCCGGGTCCATGGCGCTCGCGGCGCTGCCCGCGACGGGGCAAGCGTCCGGCGCGCAGAAGTCTCATGCCGCGTCAGCGGCGACTGCCGCACCGCAGGTGCCCGCGCGAGCGGCGTCCGCCGCGGTAAAGGCGCTGCCGCGCTTTCGCTTTGAGAACTTCACCACCGCCAACGGCCTGCCCGACAATCACGTTTTCTCCGTGCTGGTAGATGGGGATCGCATCTGGGCGGGCACGGAGAACGGCCTGGCGGTCTACGAGAGCGGCAGGTGGAAGACCTACACCACCAAAGATGGCCTGGCGCATCGCGCGGTTCTTTCGCTGGCGTTGGACAAGCGCACCGGCGATGTGTGGGCCGGCACCATGGGCGGGTTGAGCCGCGTCTCGGGCGGCCGCATCGATACTTACACGCAGCTAAACTCGGGTCTGAGCAACGATGTGGTCTATGGCGTCTCGGTGGAAGGCGAAAACGTGTGGGTGGCCACGGCCGCCGGCGCCTGCCGACTGGATCTGCACACCGGCCAGTGGTCGCTCTACAACGAGCGCAACACCCCCATGGTCGAGATCTGGGTCTACGGCGTTTCCGCCACTCCTTCCAAGGTCTACTTCGCCGTCTGGGGCAGCGGCATTCTCGAGTACGATCAGAAGACCGGCCGCTGGGACAAATACGAGGACCCCGACGGCGAAAACGAGATCGTGCTCTTCAAGAACCAGGGCCTGATCCACGAGATTGTCACTTCGGTCAGCTATGTGGACAATATTGTGTGGGCAGCCACGTATTTCGGCGACAGCCGGTACGACGGACGCTACTGGCACAACTTCTTAACGAAAGACAGCGGGCTTCCCTCGAACTTTACCAACACGATCAAGGGCGTGGACGCCAACCGCGCCTGGTTCGGCACCGACAAGGGGCTGGCATACTACGACGGCGCGAACTGGGCCGTCTATCGCCCGTCGCTTATCGACGGCAAGCCGGAAATGACGGTGCGCGACGCACAGGGAAAGGTCACACCGGTTGCAGTCACAACTGCCCCGGCTCACAACTATGTTCTTGGCATCGACTTCCAGGGCAGCGACATCTGGGTCGCCACCGCCAAGGGGTTGAGCCACGGGATTCGTCAACCATAAGAAGAATCAGCCTTAGGAATCAGGAGAATACAACCATGAATGCACTTTCTGAAGTACTGGAGACCATCGGCCACGCACCCATCAAGAAGCGCGCCATGACCAACCTCGGCGTGCTCAACGAAGCTTATGCCTATGCCAAGCCCAGCTCGTTTTCGCGCGGCATGAGGATCGATCTCGGTCCGGTCACCATCCTGCTCATTTCCGGCACCGCTTCGATTGACGAAGCCGGCGTCAGCGTCCACATCGGCGACTTCCGCGCGCAGATGAAGCGGACTCTGGAGAACATCACCGGCCTGCTCGAAGCCGAAGGCTGCACCTGGCACGACATTGTCCGCACCAGCTGCTACCTGCGCGACATCGACCGCGACTACGATGCCTTCAACGAAGAGCGCACCGCCTTCTTCAAGGCGCAGGGACTCGATCCGCTGCCCGCGTCCACCGGAATTCAGGCGCATCTTTGCCGGCCTGAGCTGCTCATCGAGATCGAGGCCATCGCCATGTTCCGCAACCTAAAGGCAGAAGCGACCAAGGAGCAGTAGCCATGCGTAAGGGATGGATGTTGATTGCGGCCTGCTTCATGGCCGCGGTCTCTTCGGCGCAGTACTCGAGCCAGGACTCGGCCGGAATCGCGAGCCAGAATGCGACTCCAGCGAAGGTCACGGGCAAGGGAAGCTGCGCCTGCGGCGCGCATCCGCCGGGTCCGCCCAAGGATCGCGTGGTGGCGCCCTATGCGGGCGAGCCGGCCGATCTGAGTCCCTACTCGAAGTTCGCGGCGCCCTACGATCTCAACTACATCCATCCCAACATCTACTCTGGCGCGGGCCGCGACATTCCCGAGCCCAAAAACCTGACTGAGATCCGCATCGGCTTTTTCGGCCCGATCGAGCACAATCCCGAATCGATCTTTGGGTTGCGCATGTTGCATGGCGCGCAACTGGCCATCGAAGAGGCCAACGCGCATGGCGGCTACGGCGGCAAGCCCTTCAAGCTGATGCTGCACAACGACTACGACAACTGGCAGGCGAAGACGGTCTACGGCGACGACCGGCCCACCGACCCCACCATCTGGGGTTCGCCATCGAACGAAGCCGTCAAAATGGTCTACGACGACCAGGACTGGGCGATCTTCGGTTCCATCAGCTCGGAGTCCACCCACATTGCGCTGCGCGTGGCCCTGCGCGCCGAGATTCCCATCGTCAACTCGGCCTCCACCGACCCCACCATTCCCGAGACGTACATACCCTGGTACTTCACCGACCTGCAGGACGACCGCGTGCAGTGCCTCACCCTGGCTCGCCGCATGTTCACTGAACTTGGTATGAAGCGCGTGGCCATTCTCCGCGTCAACAGCCGCTACGGCCGTTTCGGCGTCCTCAAGCTCCGCGATGCCGCGCGCCGTCTGGGCCATCCCATCGTCATCGAGCAGAAGTACCTGCCCGGCGATACGGATTTCTCCAAGCAACTGAGGGTCATCGCTTCCTCGCGGGCCGACGCCATCGTCTTGTGGGCCGACCAGGAGCAGGCAGCGGGCATCCTGAAGCAGATGCGCACGGCGGGCATGAAGCAGCGGGTCTTCGGCTCCTATCGCACGCTGGGGCCGACGCTGCTGGCCGAGGCGGGCGGCGCGGCCGAGGGCTTCGAGGCGGTCTTTCCTTACGATCCCACCCGCAACGATCCGAAATGGATCGATTTCAACCGGCGTTTCGAGGACCGCTTCCACGAGAAGCCGGAACAGTTTGCCTCGCTGGCCTACGACGCGATGAACGCGCTGCTCGACTCGATCTGCAAGGCGGGCCTCAATCGCGCCCGCATTCACGACGCGCTGGCCAATATCGAGCAGTACGACGGCGTGACCGGGCGCATGGTCTTCGATCCCAACCAGAAGAACGTGGCGCCCATGTATCTGGGCACGGTGCACAACGGCGCGATCAGCTATCGCGTGGCGACCATGGAGAAGACGCCGCCAACGCCGCAGGCGTCTGCCGCACCGCAGGCGCCCTACGCGCGCGTGGGCGAGGACGGGGTGGAGTACGCCGGCCCGCATCGCCCCGACGTGCCTTCGGGCCCGCTGCGCGCGGTTCTCTTCGGGCCGCGGGCAGAGCAGGTCGCGCAATCGGCCGAAGTGCGGGCGGAGTTGGCCGCTGGCGCGGCCAAAGGGCAGGCGTGGACGCTGTTGCCCGTGGCCAGCGATCAGAATTGGGGCGCGGCCTCCACCGGGCTGGTTCATGCACTGATGGACGAGCACGCGCTGGCGATTGTGGCGCTCGATCGCAACGCGGCGCACCTCGCCGAGCAGTTGGCGCTCAAGAGCTTTGTTCCGGTGGTCGCGCTGAGCGCCGACAAGACGCTTACCTCGACCAACGTTCCCTGGATCTTCCGCCTGCCGGGGGAAACCTCGCCGGCCTCGGCGCTGCGCCTGCTTGAAACGGCCGCTGTGCGCAGCGGACCCAATCCCGAGCGGCTGCGGGACGTGCTGGCTTCGGGAGAGTTGCTCTCCGGCGTCGCTTTCCTGTCCACCGGCGAACCGCGCGGTCAATAATAGGGAGTATGGTGTCCGTTCGGCAGCGCCGGGTCGCGATCGTTCTCGTTCAATCCGCGCTGATCGCATTCTCGGCCGCGTTGGCATGGTTATTGCGCTTCGACTTCGCCTTTCCTCGGCCGAAGTTCTTTCTGCTCGCGCTCCTTCCGCTGCTCTCGCTGCGCCTGCTGGCTCTGGCGTACTTCGATCTGTTCAGGGACAACTGGCGTTCCAGCGGAATCCGCGACGCGGCGGAGATCGCCAAGGCAGTGCTCCTGGGCTCGGCCGCCTTTCTTGTTGTGGATCGCTGGGCCGCCGCACCATCGTTCCCTGTCTCCGTCTGCTGCATCGAGGCCCTCCTCACCGCGGGCGCGCTCGCCGGCGCCAGGATGAGCGCGCGGGCATTCTTTGAGAAGGCGCAGCAGCGCGAAGGCCGCATCAAGGCCAGGCCGCTGCGCGCAGCCGACCTGGAAGCTCTGCTGGGGCGGAAGCAGGTGCAATTCAATCTGGAGCCGGCGCGGCAAAGGATCGCGGGCCGCGCCGTGATGGTGACGGGTGCGGGCGGCTCCATCGGTTCCGAACTCTGCGGGCAATTGCTCGCGCTCGCGCCGTCCAGGCTGGTGTGCGTGGACCGGGCGGAGACGCCGCTCTTCTATCTGCAGCAGGCGCACACCGGCGCCGAGGTCGAGACGGTCTATCGCGTCGCCGACATCGCCGACAGAGCGAGGATGGGCGGCCTGATCCGCGAATACGATGTGCGCGTCATCTTTCACGCGGCGGCCTACAAGCATGTTCCGCTGATGGAGGAGAATCTCGAGGAGGCGGTGAAGAACAACGTCTTCGGGCTGCTCGCGCTTCTCGAGGTCGCCGATGAGGCCGGCTGCGAAGATTTTCTGCTGGTTTCCTCCGACAAGGCCGTCCGCCCCACGAGTTTCATGGGCTGCACCAAGCGAATCGGAGAACTGATCGTCGCCTCCCGGCCCTCGGCGCGAATGCGCTGTCTTTCGGTGCGCTTCGGCAACGTGCTTGGATCGCAGGGCAGCGTCATCCCTCTCTTCCAGCGGCAGATCGACTCCCGGCGGCAGATCACCGTGGCCCACCCCGAAGCGAGCCGCTACTGCATGACCGGCGCCGAGGCAGTGGCCCTGGTTTTGCAGGCCTTCGCCATCGGCAGCCGGGGCGACATCCTGGTGCTGGATATGGGCAAGCCGGTGAGCATCCTGGGCATGGCCAGGACGCTGATCCATCTCTCGGGCATCGCGCAGGAGAAGGTCAAGATTGTCTTTGGTGGTTTGCGGCCCGGAGAAAAACTGGCCGAGGAGTTGTTTTACGATTTTGAACAGCGATCGGCGACGGGCGCCGGCAAGGTTCTTCGCGCCCAGAGCCGGGTGACGGCGTGGCCGGAGCTGCACGATCGCTTGCGCGCGCTGGAAGTCGAATGCGCCGCCGGTGCGCCCGCGGGCATACGCGCTCAAGTCAAGCAGATTGTTCCGCAGTACCAATGGGTTGCATCGGACTCGACCGGCGGAATGCCGGCCGCAAGGCCAGGGGAGAGGCCGCGAAGCGGCGTGAGCGCGGCGCCGCACGGTGTAAGCGGCCGCATGGCGGACAGGGAGAAGATCTCTTGCCCCTGAACGGGAGCCGGAAGTCGTGCGCGGGGCTTGGGCTGAAATGACGAAGGCTGGACAAAGGAGCTGAATGACGAAGACGAGGATTCTTGTTTTTGGCCGCACCGGCCAATTGGGATGGGAGTTGCGCCACAAACTTGCCTGTCTGGGAGAGGTCGCCCAGGTGGAGTATCCCGAGATCGATTTCCGCAGTCCGGATTCGATTCGCGGCGCGGTGCGCGCGGCCGAGCCCGCGGTGCTCATCAATGCCGCCGCGTACACGGCGGTCGATAAGGCCGAAAGCGACCCGGAGATGGCGATGGCGATCAACGGCATGGCGCCCGGCGTGCTGGCCGAGGAAGCCAAACGGCTGGGCAGCATCTTGGTGCACTATTCCACCGACTACGTCTTCGATGGGGCCAAGCAGGGCCCCTATGTCGAGAGCGATGCGCCCCATCCGCTCAGCGTCTATGGCCGCACCAAGCTGGCCGGCGACCAGGCCATCGAGGCGGTGGGCGGGGAGTATCTCATTCTGCGCACCAGTTGGGTTTATGGAGCGCGTGGAAGCAACTTCCTGCTCACCATGTTGCGCCTGGCCAGGGAGCGCGCGGAGCTGCGCATTGTGGACGACCAGATCGGCGCACCCACGACCAGCGAATGCATCGCCCAGGCCACCGGCGATCTCCTGGCGCAACTGCTCGCGCCCTCCGGCGGCGGACTCGGGGGACGCAGCGGGATCTACAACCTGACCAGCGCCGGCTCGACCTCCTGGTTTGGATTCGCCAGGGCATTGCTGACCCAATCGGCCGCCACCCACGGCTTCACGGTCCCCAATCTGATTCCCATCGGGACCAGCGATTATCCAACGCCCGCCAAGCGCCCGGCCAACTCGCGCCTCTGCTGCAAGCGGGTGGAGGAAACCTTCGGCGTAATCATGCCCGATTGGGAACGGGCCCTCGATCTGGTGTTGGATACGCTTGCCGACGGAGCCGCGCGGGTGAACGGCAAGGCCTGAACTTCGCGCTGGAATCAACAAAGAAGGGGCAGCCCGCAGGCTGCCCCTTCTGCTTGCAACGAACCCGAAGGTTCCGGGGTTAAGGGAGATAGTAGCGGAAGGTGGTCCAGAACATGTTGTCGATGCCCTTGGCGCCGATGCCCGAAGCGCCCGACCAGCCCTCGCGGACTGCGTAGCCGTACTGGATGCCCTGGCGCAGGCGGCCCTTGTCGCCCTTGTAGATGTCGTACCAGTAACCGCCCGTCATTTCCTGCACGTCGCGGGTTTGCGCGCCGCAGGAGCCGCCGGGGTAGTAGCCGGTGGAGCTGCCGCTGTAACCGGGGCTGGCGAGAGTGTTGCAGCTTGAGTTGCTCAGCACGCGCGAGCCGTAGCCCAACGCGGCCGCCGAGGGAGCGCCCCAGTGGCCGCCCCATTTGCCGCCGGCGGCGAGCTGAGCTGCCGTGGGCGAAGCGGTGCATTGCGAGGCGGAGGTGAAGCCGGTGGGGCAGAAGGTAGCCGTGGGCGAACCCAGCGTGGTGGCGTGGGCATTCGCGTAATCGTCGCGGCCGGCGTAGTCGCCGCCGTAGTTCAGGTAAACGGTCAGGCGCGGCGTGGGATTGGCTTCAACCGTGAACAGGCCGGAGACGTTGTGGATGGGAGCAAGTCCGCCCCAGGAGTCGGCCGTGACGTCGGCCAGCGTGGAGTCGCCATAGCGGCCCATGCCGGGTCCAAAGAGGCCCTTGGCGCCAAAGGTCAGCTTGTTGGCGACGAGCGGCACACGCAAGCTGCCGCCGATGCCGCCCAGCACGATGCTGTCGGCCAGCGAGCCGGCCGAAGACGACTTCGGAGCCACGGCCGCGCCGGTTTCGATGTCCGTCTGGCCGCCGTACTTCGTGATGTCGGTGGTCACGCCGGGATAAACGGTCTCGTGGGCAAAGCCGGCGATGCCGAAGATTTCATAATGGCCCCAACCCGGATCCAACGCGATCTTGGCGATGATGTCCGGCGCCTGATTGAAGGAGAGGTTGGCGATGTTGGTGTTGGCCACTACTGTGTTGTAGACGGGCAGATAGGCCGTCGAACCGGAAATCTGCGTGTAGTTCTGCACGTAGGTCGTGGTCGCGCTGGCGCTGATGGCGGCGTTGTAGTTGCCGCCGTTCTGCCCGGCGCTGCCCAGGACGGCATAGGGTGTATTGCCGGCCAGCGACGCAGTGTAGAGGAGCTGCGGATTCTCAGCCGCGATGCCGAAGGCCGCATGATTGAAGCTCTTGACCACGCGGAAGCCGTACTGGCGGGTCCACACGAAGCCCGGAACGTAGTTCGGGTCTACGGTCAGCGGAGTCAGCACGTCGCTGGGAGCGCTGGTGATGCCCTTTTTGTCTTCGGTGGCCAGCGACCAGAGTTGGCCGCCTGCAAACGTCCAATGGCTGTTGGTTTCGGCCTGGGCGTAGAGGATGCGCTGGCGCAGGACGTAGCTGTTGGACTGGTTGTTGTTGGAGGTGATGCCGGTGCCCAGGAAGTCGGCCTCGTAGTAGCCGCGCAGCGTGCCCCAGTTGGTCTTGCCCTCGGCCAGCATGGTGATGCGGGACTGACGGGCGCTGCCATAGAACTCGCTCAGCTTGTAGGCATCCGCCTGCTCGTACGGAATGGAGCTGAAGGCGGTGGGAATGTCGCCGCCGGTGGCCTTGGTGCGGAAAACAGTTTCAGCCGCCACGAAGCCGCCGGGCGTGATGTTGATCCCCTTGTAGTGCAGTGCGTTGGGGCTGGCGATCTCCTTCTTGATCTTGGCGGTCTCGTCGGAGACCGTGGTGGCCAGCGAAGCCTGGTTGCCCTTCAGGTCGGTCACGGTGGTTTGCAGCGTGGTGACGGCGGCGGCGTTGTCGTTAACGGCCTGATTCTCGGCCGAAGCGGCGGCCTGCGCCTTGTCCGCAGCGGCCTGAGCGTCGGCGGCGGCCTGCTGCGCCTTCTTCAACTGCGCATCTTTCTCGGCCAGGTCGGTCTTGAGGCCATTGATCTGGCCCTCCAACTCCTGTTTCAGCGCCTGAATCTGGTCTTCGACTGTGGGCGGCGGAGGCGTCTTGGCCTTCTTGGTTGCGGTGTGCTTTTTCACCGGCGGTGTCGAATCGCTGGCGTAGGCATAGGAGCCAACGAGACTGGCTGCCAGAATTGCCACGGCAGCGGTCTTGAGTTTCAAATTCATTGGGCCTCTCTTTTTCTCTCAAATCAGGTTGGATCGTGCCGCGCCCGCTGGCATGGCGAACGGACAAAGTTCCCGCGTCCGGAGAAACCTAGGACATGAAGCCAGAACGTTTTCATGCCGGACTGCGGGAGGAACATTGCAAGCCGCAAAAGCAAATCCGCACACGCGGAGCTTTCCCGGCTCGCTTCCGTCTTTCAGAGTCGCAGAGTTTGATGAATATATGACGAATTTACATATTTTTAACAAAGTTATCGTCTGTGTTCTTGCATGAAAACCGCGGCATATTTACATTTCATTAACATGAGTTATTGGCGTTCTTCGATTGACGGCGGCCTTCGCCTATTGTCTCCTCCCGTGGCCGAGGCAGCATGGCGCGCGAAACGCCGCGTCCCGCGCGCCTCCCAGGCTATTTGCGCGGCGTTTGCACGGGCGCGCCGCCCGGCGAAGGATTCTCGCCCGCGCTGAGAAGATTGGCCAGCAGACGATAAGCTCCCGGCACTAACTCTGGAAGCTGACGGTGCAAGGCGAACGCGACATAGATATAAGTTCCTTTGCCGGGATGCGCCACCAGCAGGCCGCCCCGCTGCGGGTCCTGGCCGGGGTCGGCGGTCTCGGTGAGCGCCGTGTAACCGGGGTCCCAGTTATCCATGAAGGAGTGGCCGCGCTCCTCCACCCAGCCGTCGAAGTCCGCGGCGGCGATTGGGTTGGGCCAGGCGAGCAGCGGATGGGCGGGGGCCAGCAGCTTGACCGGCGCCTGCTCGTCCACCACGCGCTCCGGCATGTGTCCCATCGCCAGCGGCAGCGGGGCGGGGAAGTTGCCGCTCTGGTACTGAACGACGAGAGTTCCTCCGCGGCGGACGAACTCCTCCAGACGGGGCTGGGCCGCGGTCAGTTCCGGGCGCGCGGAGTAGGCGCGGATGCCGATCACGATCGCGTTCCACGCGGAGAGGTCGCCGGAGGTCAGCTCCGCGGCGGAGAGCAGGTGCGGCGCTGCGCCCAGGCCCTCGATGGCCTCGGGAACCGTGTCGCCTGTGCCCATGACGTAGCCGATGCGCAGCCCAGGCGCCAGTTTTACGTCCAGCTTGCGGGTTCTCAATTGCGCGGGCTGGTAAAGGTTGTAGGGGCGCAGTCCGGGGTAGCCGACGCTCTGCCAGCCGGTTTGGTAGGTGCGCCCGCCGGAGCGAGCCGCGGCTTGCACGGTGCAGATGCCGGCCCCGGCGGCGGCTGAAGCGACCGAGAAGACAATCGGTTCGGTGTCGCCCGCGGCGTCCAAATGAAAATGCGCTTCCGCCGGCTGCACATGCCATCCCTCGGGCAATTTCAACTCGACTGTGCCCTCGGCGGCGGCCTCGGCATGAATGGTGACGCGGACCGGGAGGGCCGAGCCATCGAGCGGCAGGATGCGCGCCTCGGGCTCCATGCGCACGCCGATGGCCGGCGTGACCACCAGCGGTTCATAGATGCCGCCCGGCCCAGGAACGCGCTCCAGTGTCTGCACCACCTGCGCCAGCCGGATGGGCAGGCCGTCGAAGGTGAATTCGGCCCAGGCCGCCAGCGGATAAGGCGCGAAGGAGCGCTCTGGATCCTGCGGCTCGGTCAGGTCGTAATACGGTTGCTCGATGGAGGATCGGGTGAAGTAGGGCCGGGTGGGCTGCGCGTCTTCCGGGACCGTTACGCGGAAGAGCCGGTCGCCGGATGGGGCGGCTGTTTCCGGCGATCTAGAGGCGGGTTCGGATTTCCACGGGCCCCCGCTGCCGCTCTGAAGCCAGACGCGGGCGAGAGGGGCCTCGGCGGCGGCCTGGGAGGTGTGAACGCGCACGAGAAACTCCTCGCCGGGGGAGACGGCGCGGGGAGTTTCGTCGGGTGAGCCGCCCCGGGGACCGCCGCTCTGCGCATAGGCGGACTTTGTGGTGAAGGCGGCGAGATCGAGGCCGAGGAGATTCTGGAATGCGGATTGGAATTGGCCGATTTTGGCGTCGAGTTCGAGGAGCAGGCCGGCTTTGGATTGCGGATCGAGGGCGCTGGCGGCGACTTTTGCGCGCAGTTCGAGGGTTTGGCGGTAGATGGGCGCCAGCTTGCGGGCGAAGGCGGCGCCGCGTTGATTTTGGCATTCCGCGCCGAATTGGTCGAGGCTGGCGGCGATCTGGCGGAGGCTTTCAGCGAGCCACGCGGGCGGGTTGGGGCCGGAGAGGCGGGCCAGGCCTTCGATACCGGTGTCGATGCTGACCCGTTGGTTGTGGAAGAGGCCGCCGTCGGCGGCGTTGGCGGTGGGTTGGGCGGCTGCGGCGGGCGCGACGGCCCAGAGGTGATAGCTGGTCGTTGCCGGGCCGCTGAGAGCGGGGTTTGCGCCCCCGTTTTGCGTCTTCTGCTCGCCCCAGCCCTCGCGCGCAATCTGCACATAGCTGCGCCCCAGCACCGGGTCCCAGTTGCCCACCGGGATGACGGCATCGGCGGAGGGAACGCCGGTGAACGATTCGCCGGTGACGTAGTTGACGAAGCGGGCCGGAGCCCACTTGCCGGTGGCGTAGTCGAACATGCCTTTCTCGGTGACCGGAGCAAAGGGAACCATGGAGTAGACGGCCAGCGGCTGCCAAGGCTGGAGGCCATCCTTCAACTGCTCGGGAAAGACCTTCGGGTCGCCGGCGGCCTTGAAAACCTCCTGCGCGATTTCGCCGGAGACCTGGTGGTGGCCGTGGCCGTCGGTGATGCCGCCCACAAAGGTGGAGACGACGATCTGAGGCCGCTCGCGGCGCACGGCCAGCACGGCGTCGTAGAGCACGCGCTCGTGGCCCCAGCGGGCGAAGGCTTCCTCCTGCGTTTTGGAGAAGCCGAAGTCCACCTCCGTGCCCCAGAGCTGCCTGACGCCGTAGAACTCGCCGGCCTTGAGCAGTTCGTTGGTGCGGATGAGCCCCAACGCGCCGTCGCTGTCGGCGGAGATGGCGTTCTGTCCGCCCTCGCCGCGCGTCAGCGTGAGCAGAATGGTGCGCACGCCCAGGCCGCGGGAAAGATACGTCAGCAGCGCGCCGTCCTCGTCGTCCGGATGGGCCACGATCATCATCAGGCTGGCGGTGGTGCCCAGTCGGCGGAGCGATTGCTCGAGAGCGGCCTGGCCGCGGTCTTCGGCGATGGGCAGGGCAATCTCGCTGGGTTCGACGGCGGGAAGCGGCGCGGGCGCGGCCTGCTGCGCCGCGAGGCGGAGGGCACCTGCGCCCGCCAGAATGATGCCGGCCAAGGCCGTAACCGTTGCTGCGCGATAAACTCTCTCGGGAAAGGACATACTTCCCGTCAGTGTACAATCCGCCAGTGTACGATTCGAAGAGCGCCCCAGCGAAATGACTCCATCCTCAAACCTCTCCGCCAGCACCGGCACGCTCCAGCGGCGCATCGGCCTGCGCTCGGCCGTTCTCTTCAATATGCTGGAGATGATCGGCGTTGGACCGTTCATCACGCTGCCGCTGGTGATTGCCGCGGCCGGCTACCGGCTCTCGGCGTGGGCCTGGGTGCTGGGCGCGGTCATCGCCGTGGCCGACGGGCTGGTGTGGGCCGAATTGGGCGCGGCCTTCCCGCGCGCCGGGGGTTCGTATGCGTTTCTCCGCGAGATTTACGGCCCGAAGGGCGCCGGCAACTGGCTGAGCTTTCTCTACGTCTGGCAGTTGAGCTTCTCCGCGCCTCTGTCGATCGCCTCGGGCTGCATCGGCCTGTCGAGCTTTCTGGCGTGGTTCTGGCCAGGGCTTGAGGCCGCACCGGTAGCCGCCTGGCCGGCGCTGCACTACGCCAACTTTGCCGCCGCAGGGGCCTGTTTGCTGGTGACGGCTCTGCTCTATCGCAACCTGAGCTCCATTACGCGCCTGGCCTGGGTGCTCTTTGCCGGAGTGTTGGCGGCCATCGCGGGAGTGATCGTCTCCGGCTTTGCGCACGCCGCGGCGACCGGCGGCTGGCAGATGCCGGCCTCGCCCGCTCAGTCGGCCGCACTCGCGCTGGGCGGCCTGGCGCAGGCCACGCTCATCACCACCTACGACTACTGGGGCTACTACAACATCTGTTTCCTGGGCAGCGAGGTGCGCCGGCCGGAGAAGACCATTCCGCGCGCGATTCTGCTTTCGGTGCTCTTCGTTTCGGCCTTCTATGTGACCATGAACCTGGCCGCGCTGCCCTCCCTGCGCGCTGCCGTCTCGAACGCCGCCGCCAGCGCGGCGCCTCAACTGCAACTGGTGGCCCAGATCGCGCAATCGGCCTTTGGCCGCTGGGCCGGCCGCCTGATGGCCGCGCTGATTGTGTGGACCGCGTTTGCATCGGTCTTTTCGCTGCTGCTGGGCTACAGCCGCGTGCCCTACGCCGCTGCCAAGGATGGCAATTACTTCAAGTTTCTGGCCGCGGTGCATCCAAAACACGGCATTCCACACCGGTCGTTGGTGGCGCTGGGCCTGGTGGCCGCGGGTTTTTGTTTTTTCACACTCGACCAGGTCATCACCACGCTGGTCGTCACGCGCATTCTGCTCCAGTTTTTCCTGCAACATGCGGGCGTGATGCTCTTGCGGGCGCAGAGGCCCGAACTGGCGCGGCCGTACAAGATGCCGCTTTATCCGTTGCCGCCTCTGGTGGCCATTGCCGGCTTCCTCTTTCTCGTCGCCAACCGCAGCCACGCGCTGGGTGGACTGGAGGTGGCTGGCGGGATTGGGGTTTCAGGGACGCTGATTTACCTGGTGCGGGCACGGAAGTTGGGGCAATGGCCGTTTGCGCAGGGGGAATGAACGGCGGCTGGTTGGGGTTGTGCTTTCCCACCTATTTCGCAAGCAGCGCGAAAAGGATGGGGCACGGGGTTGTCTTGCGCCGTTTTTCTGGCTCGAGGATAGGAAACCACGAAGTTCTTCGACAAATCGTGTAACTTGTGCGCCCTCGCCGGTGTCTAATGGTTACGACCGGAACTTCCCCTGCGCGAGGTCAATCCCATGCTGATCGGCAAACCGCCCGACATTCCCTCTTCGGCCATCACGCCCCAAGACCAATACCTGAACCGCCGCCGTTTTTTGCGTGGCGCTGTGGCCGCCGGCGCGGCGGCGCTGGGCGCCGGGCGGCTGGCCGAGGTCTTTGAGCCGGGCATCGGCGTGCTAGCCGGGACCAAGCTGCAGACCGTAAAGAGCCCGCTGACCACCACAGGCGAGCAACTGACCAGCTACGCGGATATCACCCACTACAACAACTTCTACGAGTTTGGCGTGGAGAAGGACCAGCCGGCCAAGAACGCCGGCGTTCTGCCCACCCGGCCCTGGACCATCCGCGTGGACGGCCTGGTGAAAAAGCCGAAGACCTTCGATATCGATACGCTGCTCAAGCTGCGCCCGCTGGAGGACCGCGTCTATCGCCATCGCTGCGTCGAAGCCTGGAGCATGGTCATTCCCTGGGTTGGCTACTCGCTCTCGGAGTTCATCCATCAGTGCGAGCCGCTGTCTACCGCGAAGTACGTGCAGTTCCTCTCCTATTACGACAAGCACGTGGAGAAGTGGGCGAGCGAGGATGTCTCCATCGACTGGCCCTATTCCGAGGGGTTGCGCATGGACGAGGCCATGAATCCGCTGGCGCTGTTCACCTTCGGCCTCTACGGAGAAGTGCTGCCCAACCAGGACGGCGCGCCGGTGCGCATCGTGGTGCCGTGGAAGTACGGCTTCAAGTCCGCCAAGTCGATTGTGGCCGTGCGCTTTGTTGAGAAGCAGCCGCGCACCACCTGGAACGATCAGTCCCGCGACGAATACGGTTTCTACTCGAACGTCAACCCCAACGTGGACCATCCCCGCTGGAGCCAGAAGACGGAGCGCCGCATCGGCCAGCCCTTCTATGCCCAGCGCCGCACCACGCTGCTCTTCAACGGCTACGGCGACCAGGTGGCCTCGCTCTACAGCGGCATGGACCTGAGGAAGAACTTCTGAACAGGGAGTAGGGAACAGGGGGTAGGGAATAGGGAATGGCCGGGCGCCGGGACCTGCTTGCGATCACGCGCCACTCTCGCTTGAGTGCGGCTGCCTTGCTGACCTGCTGACTCGCTGACGAGCTATCTATGAAACGATCGACTCTCATTCTGCTCAAGACACTCGCCTGGCTGGCCTGCCTTTGGCCGCTGGGCTCGCTCCTCTATGGCGCCGTAACCAGCAACCTCGGCGCGGACCCCACGGCCGCGATCACCTTTGGCACCGGGCTGGCCACGCTGCGCCTCTTGACCATTTCGCTGGCCATCACGCCCGTGCGCCGGCTCTGGCCGCGCCTCGGCTGGCTCATCAAGTTTCGCCGCCTGCTGGGCCTCTTTGCCTTCTTCTATGCCACGCTGCATCTGCTCACCTACGTCGCGTTGTACGCCGGCTTCGACGCGAATGCGATGGCCGCCGATATCGCCAAGCGGCGCTTTATCACCATCGGCGTTGCCGCGTGGCTGCTGCTCCTGCCCCTGGCGGCAACCTCGACCCACTGGGCCATTCGCAAGCTAGGCGGCAAGCGCTGGAACCGCCTGCACAAGCTGGTCTATGCCGCCGCGGTCTGCGGAGTGATTCATTACTGGTGGCAGGTGAAACCCGGCGTGACGACCCCGCTGGCCTTGACGGCGGCCGTGGGCGTCCTCCTGCTGGCGCGGCCGGTGCAGGCCTGGAGCCAGCGGCGCAAGATGCGCGCGGCGTAAGCGGAAACGGCGAAGAAGCCGTTTTGCGGAAGAATCGATGCCGCGCAATTCTTTTCCATTAAGATGGACTCATGAAATCGTTCAATTCGATGCGCCGCGAGTTTTTGCGCACCGGCAGCATCGGCGTGGCCGCTGCCGCCATTCCCGCCGTTTCGTTTGCAGCCTCGTCCCAGGGCGGCTCCGCGCCGGCCCCGGCATCGCAAGGCGTCTTCGATGTCCGCACATACGGCGCCGCGGGCGACGGCAAGACGCTGGATACGCAGGCCGTCAACAACGCCATTGAGGCGGCCTCGGCCGCGGGCGGCGGAACGGTCGTCTTCCCGGCGGGATCGTATCTTTGTTTTTCGATTCGCCTGAAGAGCCAGGTCCACCTCTACCTGCACCAGGGCAGTTCCATCGTGGCCGCCGACTCGCCGCAGCCGGGCGAACAGACCGGCTATCACGGCGGCGTTTACGATGCGGCCGAGCCCAAGACAGCCTGGGACGCCTATCAGGATTACGGCCACAACCACTGGCACAACTCGCTGCTGTGGGGCGAGGACATTCACGACTTCAGCATCGCGGGGCCCGGCCTGATCTGGGGCAGGGGGCTCTCGAACGGCCGCGGGCGCAAGGGAGACGGCGCGCCCTTTATCGCCGAGCAGCCGGGCGTGGGCAACAAGGCCATCGCGCTCAAGAACTGCCGCAATGTGCTGCTGCGCGACTTCTCGATCCTCAAGGGCGGCCACTTCGGCCTGCTGCTGACCGGCGTCGACAACCTGACCATCGACAATCTCAAGATCGACACCGACCGCGACGGCATGGACATCGATTGCTGCCAGAACGTGCGAGTCTCCAACTGCACGGTCAACTCGCCCTGGGACGACGGCATCTGCCCCAAGTCGAGTTTTGCCCTCGGCTATGCGCGGCCTACGCGCAATGTGACCATCGCCAACTGCTGGGTGACCGGAACGTATCAGCTGGGTTCGGTGCTCGATGGAACCTTCAAGAAGTTCCCGGCCGGTTCGCAGGCCTGGTACACGGGCCGCATCAAGTGCGGCACGGAATCCAATGGCGGCTTTATCAACATCACCGTCACCGGATGCGTCTTCGAGGGCTGCCAGGGCTTTGCGCTGGAGACGGTGGATGGCGCGCTGCTGGAAGATATCGCCATCACCAACACGACCATGCGCGATCTGGTCTCGGGACCGATCTTCATGCGGCTGGGCGCGCGTCTGCGCGGACCCAAGGAAAGCACGAAAGTGGGAACCCTCAAGCGGATCGTGGTCGACAACCTCGTCTGCCACAATGCGCCGCAGAAGGTCAGCTCGATTCTCAGCGGCATTCCCGGCTACTGCATCGAGGACGTGAAGCTGAGCAACATCTATATCGAAACGGTGGGCGGCGCGCCGGCCGAGGCCGCGCAAATGCAGCCGCCGGAACTCGAAAACAAGTATCCCGAGCCGGGCATGTTCGGGACGATGCCGGCCTCCGGCTTCTTCCTGCGCCACGTGCGCAATCTGGAGATGAGCCACGTCGAAATTGCCAACGCCGCGCCCGACGCGCGGCCCGCGTTCTATCTCACCGATGTAAACCGCGCGGATTTCTTCGCCATCACGGCGCCCCGCGGCGCGGAGGGAGCGTTCGCGTTGCACGACGTGAAGGACCTGCGCATCGGCTGGAGCCGCGCCGCTGCCGACGCAACCCTGGCCAGCGCCGATCACAAGATGCTGTGAGCGGAGGGCGCCGGAGGAGGCTTGATTACTTTTGAGGCCGATCCGGCGCTATGGGCGCAAGCTGCACCTGAAGATCGTCCACTTCCCCCATCACGATCACCGGCAGTTCCTTGTCCGCGTAGCGGCGGGGAATGTTTGCTTTCTGCGCCGCCGCGTCCGCATCGGAGGGCGCCGGTTGGGCATCCTTCTGCTCCGCGTCCTGCGCGCCACGAATCTCAAGAATGTAATTGCCCTCGGGCACATACGCGAAAGAAAACGTGCCATCGTCGGCGATCGAGCTTTCGCGCGCCTTCTCGCGGTCGTCGGCATAGAGCAGGCGCACGGTTCCCTTTCCCAGCGCGTGGCCGTCGGCAAGGGCCGAGACAGTTCCAGCCACGGCGTGCAGCCCGGAGAGCGGAATCACAATCTGCGCGCCGCTGGCCGTTTCTCCCGCCTGCGCTTTGACGGTCTTTGCATCCTTCCGGCGGAAGGTGTTGCCCAGGCAAACGCGCGGAGCCGCGTCCTGCGATTCGGAAGGCATCAGCGCGCAGACCGTATATTCGCCGCTGGGCAGATTGGTCAGGCTGAAGCGGCCGTGGCCGTCGCTCACCTCGTCAATTGACCAGTCGCCGAAGAGAGCCAATCCTACGCCGGTCCACTCTTTCTTTTCGGTCTTGCGCAGGAGTTGAAAGTGCATGCCGATGGCCGGGCTGCCGTCGTCGAAGGTCACCGTTCCCGCAATTTCCGCGGCGCGCTCGATTTGAATCGACAGGTCGGTGGTGCGGTGCGGGCTGGCCGTCAACTCGATCAGGTGATCCTTCCACTGGCCGATCGCATCCAGTTCGCGCTCCCGGTCGTTGGCCAATCCATCGAGCCGGGCAAAATCGAGGCCGCGCATCGGATCGAGATAGCCTTCCAGCGTGGCGAAGGCATAGTAGCGGCCGGGCTCGACGGCCTCCAGACGGAAGCGCCCGTCCAGGCCGGTCACGGTGGTTTCCGTGGCCGGCAGGGGATCGCTCCCATCGTTTTTCTGATCCTTTTTCGGAGCGGCCGAGAGAGTGACCGTGGCAAAGCGCGCCGGTTTGCCGGTATCCGCGCAGAGTACGATTCCCGTCACTGTTCCCTTGGTGGCGTCGGGCTTTTTCGGCTTGTTTTTATCGCAGCCGGCCAGGAACAGGCAGACGACGGGTAGAATCCACAGCCAACGCCAGCGCGCCACGGCGAGCCTCCGTCCCGATTCAGAATTGAGGGAATTGTAACGCCGCCTGGGCTACGGGATGATAGCTTTTGCGGTGCAGAGGCGTGGGGCCGAGCCGTTCGAGGGCCGCTTTGTGCGCGGGGCACGGGTAGCCCTTGTGCTGGGCCAGGCCGTAGCCGGGAAACTCGCGGTCCAGCTCGACCAGCAGCCGGTCGCGGTGCACCTTGGCCAGCACGCTGGCGGCGGCGATCGAAAGGCTGGTCGCGTCGCCGTGAATGACGGCCTGCTGCGGGCAATTCCAGTCGATGGTGTCGCGCCCGTCGATGAGCAGAAAGTCCGGGCTGAGCGGCAGTTGCTGGACGGCGCGGCGCATGGCCTCGAGCGACGCCTGGCGAATATTGATGCGGTCGATGGTCTCCGCGTCCACCGCGGCGATGGCCCAGGCGACGGCGTTCAGGCGAATCTCGCGGTCGAACTCGACGCGCTTCTTCTCGGAGAGCTTTTTCGAGTCGGTCAGGCCGTCGAGCTGGAAACCCGGAGCTAGAATGACGGCTGCCGCCACCACGGGGCCAAAGAGCGGGCCGCGGCCCACCTCGTCCAGTCCGGCAATGCGCCGCGCGCCGCGCTTGCGCGCAGCCTCTTCCAGCGTCCATCCGCATACCGGTGCTTTCCCCATGTTTCCAGTATAGGAAGCAACGCTTGTCTTTGGAACATCCTTCCCTCGTGGGGCGCAGGGCTGCGGCTAGCGGGTCGCCTGCTTTTCGATTTCCCGGGCGACTTCCGCCATTACACCGGTCCAATCCGCAGGCGTGGCTTGCCGGAAGAGCCTCGCGGTCGGATACCAGGGCGTCGTGCTTGTGTGCAGCCCCCAGCGCCAGTCCGCCGCGTTTGGCAGCAGAATCCACACAGGTTTCCCCATCGTACCGGCGAGATGGGCGATGGCCGTGTCCACGGTAATCACCAGGTCCAGATCCGCAACAACGGCAGCCAGTTCCGCAAAATCCTTGACTTCGGCGCAATCCCTCGAGAAATGAAACGCGTGGCCCTCGTTTCCGGCGTGCGGATTGGGAGGGCCCATTTGCAGCGCCGAGAAATCCACGCCCTCAATTTGCGCGAGTCCGTTCCACTGCGACAAAGGGATGGATCGCAGATGGTCTCGCTCCTGTTTGGGGTTGCCGGCCCACGCAAGGCCCACCTGCAACCTGCCGGATGCCGTACCGTTCTTGCCGCGAATTGCGCGGCCGGGCAAGAGGGCGGGCGGCGGGATCGACTGAGATTGCAACAGGTGCGGCAGGCTCATCAGGGAGGCGAACGTGTCGAACTCCGTTAGCGTGTCGCCGAATCCGGTGCATGCCGCGACATCGGGGAGCCCCTGCAACAGCTCCCGGAGCAGCGGCGGAACATGCAACAGAAGGCGGCCACCGCACTGTGCGACCGAGGGGAGATAGCGCAGGAACTGCAGCGTGTCCCCGTGGCCCTGTTCTCCGTACAGCAGGATGGTTTTTCCTTGCAACGGCTCGCCGTTCCAACGCGGCTTGTCGTACAGGTGGTGACGCTGGTAGTAACGAGGGACCTCCGTCCTCCACTCGAATTCGCGCCACCCTTGGCTGCAGCGGGTGTGCCGCAGCAGCCCCATGCCCAGATTCCAGTGCGCTTCGGCGTCGTTGGGCTGTTCGCGCACCAACTGCTCTTGGAGCGCGATTCCATCGGGATCGCCAAGAAGCAGCAGAACGGCTGCCAGGTTTGAACGGACCGTGCGTGTTGGATCGAGTTCCAAGGAGCGCCGGTAAAAAGTCGCAGATTTCTCGAGGTAGCCGCATTTATGCAGCAGCGCACCCACTTCGAGGTAGGCATATGCATGCCTGGGATCGATGGCCAGCGTCTTTTGGAACATGGTCAGCGCCGCCGCAAACTCATTCCGGCGGGCGCACATCCTGCCGAGATTGAAATAGGCATTGGCGTGTCGAGGATTGACTTCGGCAGCCTTGGCGAAGGCCGCGATCGCCTCCCGCTCGCATCCGGTTTCCAGCAGCGAGAGCCCGAGATTGTTGTACGCATCCGCGTACCCCGGTTCGATGGCAACGGCGCATTTGTAGCTTTCACGGGCTCCAGCCCAGTTTCCAAGCCGCGAAAGTGTATCGCCGATTAGAAAGTGCAGCGCCGCACTGCCAGGGGCACGGTTTGCGGCTTCGCTAAATTGAGCGAGCGCGGCCTTCCAATTATGGGACTTTTGTTCGCTAAGCCCTTGCGAAACATATGCATTAACGCTTTCATCCCACAATCGAGTTGCCGTCATATCTATCCGTTTCCATGAGGGGCAGATTAGAGATGCGGCCAGACACCGATCCCTACGCGTGGAGTCGATGCAGGTTGAGTGCCAACTCTGTGCGCCTGTGGGCGCCGCTGGGGCGCCGCAGTTCTTGCTCGCAAAAAACAACCCCGGCCTGGGGCCGGGGCTGCTGGTGGGACAAAAACGAATGCAGGTTAGGCGCGGACCTTGCCGGTGACGCGGTCCACTTCCTTCAGGCGGGCGGCCTTGCCGCGCAGTCCGCGAATGTAGAAGAGCTTGGCGCGGCGCACTTTGTAGCTGCGTACCTTCTCGATCTTGTCGATCACCTTCGAGTTGAAGGGGAAGATGCGCTCCACACCCTGGCCAAAGCTCATCTTGCGCACGGTAAACGTGCCCTGGGGGCCGCGGTTAATGGCGATAACCAGACCTTCAAACGCCTGCAAGCGTTCCTTATCGCCTTCCTTGATCTTGACTTGGACGCGAATCTGGTCGCCTGGCACGAACTCGGGGAGATCGGTGCGCTTGAGCTTGTCGGCCAAGCGCTGCATTACGGGATGAATGGACATAGTCTTTTCCTACAGTTGAACTCAGAACTTCAAGTTTAACAGAGAACCGCGTGCTCTGCCTAATCGGAATGCATTCCGCGGTTTGCGCTATATTTTTCGGTATGGACGAGAAACGCGAACTGCTGCGCCATACACTGGCCGCGCTGGCCTACCGGGCTGCGCGGGCTCTTGAAGGATCGCCGGAGAGCTTTGCCGGCTTCGACGGCACGGGTCGCGAGCCCGGCCGGATTCTGGCCCACATGGGCGACCTCTTCGACTGGGCGCTGAGCATGGCCGAGGGCAACCAGCGCTGGCGCAACTCCGAGCCGCTGTCCTGGGCCGAGGAGCAGAAGCGCTTCTTTGCCGCTCTCGGGGCATTCGACGGCTTTCTGGCTTCCGAGGAGACGCTACATGCGCCGGTCGAGCGGCTCTTCCAGGGGCCGGTGGCCGACGCGCTCACGCACGTGGGCCAGTTGGCCATGCTGCGCCGTTTGGCGGGCTGCCCCACGCGCGGAGAGAACTTTTACGTGGCGGCCATCGCGGCGGGCCAGGTGGGCGCCGAACAGCCCGCGCCGGTGAAGACGTTTTAAGATCGTTCGCCGGTTTCTTCCCAGATTGCTTCCAGCAGCTTGCGGTCCTCGTCGCTCAGGGCGGCGCGCTCCAGCAGGTCGGGGCGGTTGGCCAGGGTCTTGCGCAACTGCTGCTCGCGTCGCCAGCGGCGAATGGCGAGGTGATCGCCGTTGAGCAGCGTCTCAGGCACGCTGAGGCCGGCAAACTCCGCCGGCCGCGTGTAGTGCGGGTAGTCGAGCAGGCCCCCGGCGCCGTGCTGCGAGCGCGGAACGCCCTCGACGTCCGTGTCGATCTCGGCATCGGCGACGCCAAAGCTCTCGAACTCGCTCGACGCCTCGTTGCCCAGCACGCCGGGGATCAGCCGCATCACGGCATCCACCACCACCGCGGCGGCCAGTTCGCCTCCGCTCAGCACATAGTCGCCGATCGAGAGTTCCTGATCGCAATAGAGCTGGTTGATGCGCTCGTCCACGCCCTCGTACCGGCCGCAGAGCAGCACCACGCGATCGACGGTAGCCAGTTCCCGCGCCGCCGCCTGGGTAAACGGCCGGCCCTGCGCGGAGAGCAGGATCACGCGTGTGCGCGGCACAGTGCTCTCCTCCGGCTGCTCAGCCATCCGCTCCGCCTTGGGCGCGATGCCCAGCGCGGCCAGCGCCTCGGCCAGCGGTCCGGGCTTGAGCACCATGCCTTCGCCGCCGCCAAAGGGGCGGTCGTCCACGGTGCGGTGCCGGTCGTGGGTAAAGGCGCGCAGATCGTGAACGTTCGCCTGGACCAGCCCCTCGGCCAGCGCCCGGCGCAGAATCCCGTTCTCGAAGAAGCCGCGGAAAAACTCCGGAAAGATGGTGACAATCTCGAACTGCATACACTTCGATGATAGATGCAGATATTTGTGCGCGCGCAGGCGCGGATGTGCTTTACTGTTGGCCAACTGCCATGGCTGACTATGAACCGCTGCTAAACCGCTGGCAATCGGCCGGCGTCCTCGATGCGGAAGCCGCCGACCGCATCCGCGCCTTCGAGCAAGAGCAGGCGAGCCCGACCGGCTTGCGCTGGCAGGGCATGGTCGCGCTCACGCTGGGGGCGATTCTGCTGGCCTGCGGCGTGGTGCTGTCGGTTTCGGCCCACTGGGACCAGATCGGTCCCGGCGCGCGCTTTGCGCTGGTCCTCGTTCTGGTCGCCGTCTTCCACCTGGCCGGGGCCATCGCGCGCAAGAGCTTTCACGGCCTCTCCACCACGCTGCACGGCGTGGGCACCGTCTCCACCGGCGCGGCCATTGCGCTGGCGGGGCAAATCTTCAACATCCAGGAGCACTGGCCGTCGGCGATCCTGCTGTGGGCCATCGCCGCGCTGGCCGGGTGGATGCTGCTGCACGACGAGGCGCAGCAAACGCTGACGCTGCTCCTGTTTCCGGCCTGGATCTTCTCGGAGCTGTCGTTTCACATGCAAGGGCACATCGGCGCCGACGTCTATCTGGCGCGCGCCCTGGTGGCCTGGTCCATTCTGTACCTGACCTTCTTTCTCGGCTCCCGGCACAAGGCGGTCCAGGGCATTCTCTTTGCCGCCGCGGCCGTTGGCTGCGTTGCGGGGATTGTTCTTCTGCTTCATGGATGGGTTTCGTGGCCGTCGGAACAGACCTTTGCGCCTTTCGGAACGCGGGTCTGGGGCTGGACGGCGATTGCCGTTCTGCCGCTCTTGCTGGCCCTCTTCCGGCTGCGCAAGAGCCTGGTCCCGGTGGCCGCGGCCATCGCCTTCTCGATCGCGCTGCCCTGGTGCACGTTCCTCCGGACGCAACACTTCGACGATCGATCGGTCCCCAGCAGCTTTACCTACAGCGTGCCCAATCTTGCCGCTCATGCGCTGGTCGCGGCCTTTGCCGTCTTCCTCCTCTGGTGGGGTGTGCGGCAGGCCTCGCGCGCGCTGGTCAACCTGGGCATCGCCGGCTTTGCCGTTGCGGTCGCGTGGTTCTACTTCAGCGACCTCTACGACGCGATGGGCCGCTCGCTGGGGCTGATCGGGCTGGGCGTTCTCTTTCTGGCCGGCGGATGGGCCCTGGAAAAGACCCGCCGCGGACTGATGGCCCGCATGGACCTTGAAGCCGCATCCAAAAAGGAGGCGCAATGAAGATCTCAAAAACCTCCGTCGCGCTGCTTGCGATCCAGTTGGCGCTGGTTTCGTCCGTCGCCGCCAAGTATCTTTACCAGCGGTGGAGCTGCCCGCGGGTGTGGACCCGCACCCTGGTCTACGATTCCTCGCTGCCGATGCGGGGCCGCTATCTGAGCCTGCAATTGCGAGTGGACGGCTGCCAAAGCACGCTGCCCTCGGCGCTGCAGGCGCGGTTTCCGCGCAATATCGACGGCACCACGCGCCCCGACGGCTATTCGGTGACCTCGCCGCAGACCATTCCCTTCCGCGCCAACCTCAAGGTGCGAGACAACAAGCTGGAGGCGATCCGGATTCCGGAAGCCGACCTGCGTTCGACCGGGGTGCTGGTGGAGGCGCTGCCGGGAACGTCGTGCGACGCCTTGCGCCTGGCCGAGCCGGTGGATTTCTACGTTGCCGAGCAGGCGGCCGTTCCGACGCCGCTCAAACCGGGGCAGGAATTGTGGGTGGAAGTGACCGTTCCGCCCCAGGGAGCGCCGCGGCCGATCCAGTTGGCGCTGAAAGAGGGCGGCGGATGGAAGCCGCTGGCGTTTCAATAGGATGCGGATTGTTCACTCCACAGTTTCACCGCTTCACAGTTTATGCGTTTCCGTGAGATTTGCTGGAATTGGCTTTTATTTTGAATGACTTAAGTGCCGTTTCACAGTTTCACAGTCAAAAACAGGGGGCAAAGTATTTTCACGCCGGGGTGGGGCGGGCGAAAATCCCGGCTGGCAGCGGGGAAGACGGGCACAGCTTGAGCGATGTCCTTCATGATCGGCAGTCTGGCGGCGCAGCTTCGCTACGCTTCCTCTATCTTCCATTGTGCGCCAACTGAAGGTAATACTCGGCAACGGGCGCGCCATTTTTTTCTGGGTCAGGCGTTTCCCGGCGCATTCAAGCCGGCGAGGCCTTCGGGCAGGGCCATCTCGACGCGCTTGGCGTCGAGGTCAACGGCGCGCAAATAGCTTTTGGCAAAGGGGATGAGGACTTCGCCCGCCGCGCCGCGCACCACCAGCAGCGCCACCGGGCCGGCGGAGCGGTCCACGTCCTCGATTTCGCCCACGGTCAGCGGAGCGGGGCCGGCCACGTCGATCAGCGCGCAGCCGATCAGGTCGGCGATGTAGACTTCGCCTTCGCCGAGCGGGGCTCGCTGGGCCCGTGGAATGGCCACGATGAGTCCGGCGAGGGCTTCGGCGGCGGAGATGGAATCGAAGCCGGAGAAGTGAAGCACGATGCCGCCCTTGTGCAGCCAGTGGGCGACGAGTTCGACCGCGCGCGGGGCGGGGGAGGCCGCAGGGCGCGCAGATGCGCCGGCACCCGCGGCAGATGCGGCGAGCAGCCAGAGCCGGCGCCGATCGGCAAACTTCTCGGGAAAATCGGTGAGAATCTCGGCGAAGACCTCGCCTTTGCGGCCTTGCGGATGGCGAATGCGCGCCAGCCAGACCCACTGTTCGGCGGTTCCAGCTTGTCCGGTATCTTCGAGCGCGGTCATTTCTGCCTCCGGTGGGGGCCGGACGCAGGAGCGGCGGCCCTAGAGTTCGTCGTCTTCTTCGAGGATGTCGAGCGTGTAGCGGCGATGCAGCTTCATGCTCACGGCTCCCAGGATGGTGCGCACCGAGCGGGCGGTACGTCCCTGCTTGCCGATCACCTTGCCCACATCCTGCGGCGCAACCTTGAGCTTGAGGATTGTGTTTTCGTCGCGACTCACGCTTTGCACTTCCACCGCTGCCGGCTCATCCACCAAGGCCCGCGCGATTTCGCGGACCAGTTCATCCACTGCGACCATATCGTGTTGGGTCATGCGCGTACCCCTGACCGGATGCATCCAAAGATTGGCAACCCGACAACAGGCGACCAAAGAGTGGTGACTTGGCTCGGTGCGCGCATAGTATCAGCACACACCCGTTGCCGTCAGCAAATTGTATCCGCGGCGGCTCAAAAAGCCGCCGGGTGAGCCCAGGACCGTGCGCCCCTGCCTTTCGGCGGCTCTTCGAGAGGAAGAGACCGGCAAAAGGGAAGGAAGCCGCGCAATCCGGCCCGCGCCCGTTCGTTTGGCAAGAGGGGGAAAAAGGTCAGGCGGCGGCTGAATCCGCAACCGGAGCCGGGGCCGGGTTCTTGGCCAGCAGCTTGTCCACGGTGGGGGAGAGCTGTGCGCCGACGCCGCGCCAGTAGGCGATGCGCTCGTGCTTCAGTTCGACCGAGGCCGGGTTGGTGCGGGGGTTGTAGGTGCCGACGACCTCGATGGAACGGCCGTTGCGGGCGCGGTCCTTCTCGATGACCACGATACGGTAGTAGGGCTGCTTGCGGGCGCCGAAACGCGCCAAACGAATCATCACCACGGCGATACGGTTCCTTTCAAAATCCAATGCTCTGTTGCGGTTCTTGCCACCCTACGGACGAAGAGCTGCCCGCGGGGACCCCGGTTTTTAGGGATCTTCACGACCGGCGGACTCGCCCGGCCAAGAAAAGGGCCGGACAAGAGTGCCCAGCCGCGCAAGACACAACACCTAAGTATCGCCGAAAGTGACCATTTGAGGCAAATCACCGTTCCGCGGCCGGGAACAGAAAGTTGAGCATCGGCCGGACGCGGCGCGCCCAACTGGCCTCGTCGTGGGTTCCGCCGGCGATGCGCTCGAAGTGGAGGGTCTGGCCGGGCGCCCAGCCGTTGGCTTTCAGCCTCCGGTTGAGCATCTCCACGTCGTGTACCGCGCGCCGGCCCTCGCGGTCGCCCACGTCGAGCCAGAGGCGCGGCCGCTCCCAAATCTGGGGTGCGCGCTCGTTCAGGTAGCCCAGAATGCTCTTGCGATTCCACCAGACGCTGGGCGAAAGCACGGCCAGCCTGCCGAAGCGCTCGGCGTGGCGCAGGCCCATATAGAGGGTCACCAGGCCGCCGAGCGAAGAGCCGCCCAGGCCGGTGGCTTCGCGCTCGCGGCGCACGCGGTACTGGCCGGAGATCCAGGGCATCAGTTCCTCGGTCAGCAGCAGGCCGTAGGCCGTGGCCTCGCCCCCGCCCAATGGCCAGTCGCGATCCAGGTCACGGTCGGGGGTGTACTCGGCCAGGCGCCGGTCGCCGGCGTTGTAGATGCCGACGATGAGCAGCGGCTCGACTTCGCCGGCCTCGATGGCGGCGTCGGCCTGCTCGCGCATCTGCCAGGTGCGGCCGGGGATGAAGGAGGTGCGGCCGTCGAAGAGGTTTTGCCCGTCGTGGAGATAGAGCACCGGGTAGGCGCGATTGGGATGCCGGTCATAGCCAGGCGGGAGGTAGACGATCAGGTCGCGCTTGTCGGGAAGGTAACGGCTGGGAAAGGCGCGGTGCAGGCGCAGGCGCGGATGCGGCGTGGTTTCGCCCGGGGGCAGCAAGCCCGGCGGCGCCTCCGCGCTCGGTTGGGTTTCCAAAGTCAATCTCCGCGTTCCTTTTGCCGTTCATTTCCGTCGATCGACTGCCTTGGCCCCGAGCGTCCGAAAAGGCGACGCCCGTGGCTGATACAGTATCAAGAAACCGGCGGTTCTCCAATTCTCCGCCCGCAAAGCGCGCGGCCTGAACGGCCCTGTTGGGCAGGCTGCGGCGCCTTGGCGGCGGGCTCGGGATGGGGCAAGGGACTCCGCCGCGGAGCGCGCACGCCATGGTTCGCGAGTATCGCAAGGGACAGTCCAGCCGCCTGGGCAGGGAGATGGAGTTGCTGGTCTTTGGCCACGCGGGTCTGCCCGTGGTGGTCTTTCCCACCTCCGGCGGGCGCTTCTACGAGTTTGAAGACCGGCAGATGATCGCCGCCGTCGCGGGCAAGATCGAGGCCGGCCAGTTGCAAATCTACTGCGTGGACTCGGTGGACAGGGAGAGCTGGTATAACAAGAGCGCCGCTCCGCGCGCTCGCATCGCCCGCCACATGCAGTACGAGGAGTACCTGATCCACGAGGTGGTTCCGCTCATCCGGCAGAAGAACGGCGATCCGCATCTGACCGCGCTCGGCTGCAGCTTCGGCGGCTATCACGCGGTCAATATCGCCCTGCGGCATCCAGATGTGTTTACCGGCGTGCTTTCCATGTCGGGCGCATTCGATCTCTCCAGCTTTCTCAACGGCTACTACGACCAGGACTGCTACTACAACCTGCCGACGCACTATCTGCCCCGCCTGACCGATCCCTGGTTCCTCGACCGCTTCCGCCGCAATACGTATGTGCTGGCTACCGGCTGGGACGACCATTGCCTGGGCCAGAACCAGAATCTCGACCGCATCCTGAGCGAAAAAGACATTCCCCACCAGCTTTCCATCTGGGACTCGTATAACTCCCACGACTGGCCCACCTGGGAGCGGATGGTGCGGGAATATCTTTGAAGGGACTGAGGGACTGAGGGACTGAGGGACTGAGGGACTGAGGGAATAGGGAGTAGGGAGTAGGGAACAGCTAAGCTGGAGTGGAGGAGATGAAGATGAGTGAACTCAATCCCTACGCGCGGTTTCGGGACGAACGGGCGCTGGAAGACATTCTGGCTTCGACTGCGCCGGCGCTGGCCTCGGTTCTCGAGGAGATTGGCCCGGAGAAAGCTGCCGCTTCACCTGCGCCCGGAAAGTGGAGCGCGGCGGAGATCGTCTGCCACCTGGCCGATTGCGAGATGGTCTTTGGATTTCGCCTGCGGCAGACGCTGGCCGAGGAGGCGCCGACGATCCAGCCCTTCGATCAGGAGAAATGGGCCGCAACCTATCCCGGCATCGCGGCCAGCCAGGCGCTTGAAGTCTTCACCGCCCTGCGGGGATGGAATCTGCGGCTGATCGGCGCGGCTCTGCCGCAAGTGGCAGAGCGGCCGGTGACCCACCCGGAGCGGGGCACGATGACCTTTTTGACCCTGGTGGAGACCATGGCGGGCCACGACCTGAACCACCTGGCGCAGGTGCAGAAGCTGGCGAACGCGCAGGCAAGGTGAGCGGGACCGGCTCGCGATTGGGATGAGAAGCGCGCTTTCCCAGGTCTCGAAAGCGAGACCTGGGGCGCCCAAAGCGGGTTTAAGACGCGCTACTTGCCTTTTTTGCCCTTGCCGCCGCCCGCTTTGGCGGCTGCCTGTTGCGGTTGGTCTCCGCTGTGGTGACGCTTGTGGTGCGCCAGGGCCTTGGCGATCTCCTCGGCGCTGAGTTTGCTCCCGCCCAGGTGCAGCACATCGTTTGCAGCAGGTTCGTTGGATTTGGCTGGTTCCATGCTTTTCTCCTTTTTCAAGGCAGGGCGCTCGCTCTGCAAGCTGCCGCGCACGGTCACAGAGGAACGCCTTCCGGCTTGGCGGAAAATTCTCAGCGGCGCAGGGAGGGCGCTCTGAGGCGGGCAGGGATGGGATCGAGAATCCGCCTCAACCACCCTGATGAGAACGGCCGCCGAGCGGCAGCTCTGTATTCAGGATAGTCTCATTCGGCGCCGGGGAACAGGATGCCTTGTATTGCTCACCTGTCTATGCGCCGACCTTTTTGAGCAGCCAGGCCATGTTCCGGCCCAGGGTTTTCATGGTTTGAATGGCCTCGGCGTCCCGCTCGACATCGCCCTTCTCGAGGCCGACGCCGATGTTCCAATAGGAGGAGCCGGGCACGATCATTTCGCCGATGAGAAAGAAGTGATTGAGCGTATCGAAGGCGTGGACCGCTCCGGCGCGGCGCACGGCGACGACGGCCGCGCCCACCTTGCGGCGGAAGAGGCCGCCGTTGGCCTTTGAAACCAGGCAGGCGCGGTCCATCAGCGCCTTGATCTCGGGCGTGACGTCGGCCACATAGGTGGGCGAGCCGAGCAGAATGCCGTCGGCCTGCTCCATCTTTTCGATCAGGACGTTGCCCATGTCATTCTTTTGCGCGCAGCGGCGGTTCTTGTTCGCCGAGCACTCGCGGCACGCGAGGCAGCCGTGAATCTTGGCTCCGCTCAGTTCGACGAGTTCGGTCTCGATCCCTTCCTGCTCCAGTTCCTTCAGAACATATCCGAGCAGGATGGCCGTGTTTCCGCCTTTGCGGGCGCTGCCGTTGATGGCGACAACTTTTTGCCGAGTTCCTTGCATGAAAGCGTTTCCCCTTTTTGCCCTCCGGCCTTGGCGGCGGGAAGGCGATCTTCCAAACCCTTTATTGTGCTCCCGCGGCGGCGCGGATTGCCAGAACGGGCGCGGCCGGCCGCACGGGCGCCGATTTTTTGCGTTACAAACGCGTTTGCAGTTCTGTAGAATCCTGGCCATGAAGGGCAACCCGAAGGTCATCGAGCAGTTGAATCGTGCGCTTCGCGAGGAGCTCACCGCCATCAACCAGTACTTTGTTCACGCCGAAATGTGCGAGAACTGGGGCTACGGCAAGCTGGCCCGGACCATCAAAAAGCAGTCGATCGACGAGATGAAGCACGCCGAGTCGCTGATGGAGCGGATTCTGTTTCTGGACGGGGCGCCGAGCATGGAGCCGCTGGCCCTGTCGATCGGCGGCAACGTGCGGGCGATGATCCAGTCCGATCTGAAGCTGGAGATCGAAGCCGTGGGCCTGTACAACGAGGCCGTGCGGCTGGCGTCGGACGAAAAGGACAACGGCTCGCGCGATCTTTTTGTCCGCCTGCTCAAGGACGAGGAAAAACACGTAGATTGGCTCGAAGCCCAGGCGCACCTGATCGAGGAGCTTGGCTACGAGCGCTATCTGACGATGCAAACCGGCGACGACGAGTGATAAGGGCTTTGAGCTTCCGGCTCGCGGGCGCAGCTTCATTCAAATAGGCTGAGACGAATTGTGCAAGATTTCGCCGCTGCTCCGTTCTGAGGAGTGGACAGCGGCGATTTTTGCGCTCGATCGGGAGCCATTTTGCGCCCGCCGGGGTCCAACGGAGTAGGATTCCTGCTTGAAAGTTCCGGGAGGAGTTATGCGCCGCGTAGTGACCGTCTTCTGTCTTGTTGCTTTCACGCTAACCCTGGCCGCGCAGTCTCCGGCCACGTCCGCGGCCAAATCCAAAGCCGCCGAACCGAAGGCGCAGTCAGCCCAACCGCAGGCGATCAAGGATCTGCCGGTGCGCAAGGTGGTGCTCTACAAGAACGGCGTGGGCTACTTTGAACATGCCGGGACGGTGAGCGGCAACCAGCGGGTGGCCATCGACTTCACCTCGCCGCAGTTGAACGACGTGTTGCAGTCGCTGACCGTGCTGGACGAGGGCGGCGGGCGCATCGGCGGAGTCAACTACAACTCGACGACGCCGCTGGCCGAGCAGCTCAAGTCGCTCTCGCTGGGCATGAGCGACGACCCCAACTCGACCGAACTCTTCCAGGCCCTGCGCGGGCAGCGCGTCGAGGCGCTGGGCGGGCCGGGCGGCGCCATCACGGGCCGTCTCATGGCCATCGAGTCGCGCACCGAGAAGGTTCCCGGCAGCGACACCGATGCCACCGTGGACAAGTTCTATCTCACCCTGGTTGCAACTTCCGGCGCGGTGCGGGTGATCGAACTGACCCCGGCGCTGAGCGTGCGGCCGCTGGATGCCAATCTCCAGGGCCAGCTCGACCGCTATCTGGAGCTGCTTTCGACCACGCACTCGACCGGCCTGCGCCACCTCACGCTCGACGCCATCGGCCAGGGGCAGCGCGAGCTGCGGGTGAGCTACATCAGCGAGGTTCCGGTGTGGAAGTCGACCTACCGCATGGTCTTCCCGCAAACGCCCAACGGCTCGGCGATCGTGCAGGGGTGGGCGGTGGTGGACAACACCGTGGGCGCGGACTGGGACAACGTGCAGCTTTCGCTGGTAGCGGGCGCGCCGCAGAGCTTCATCCAGCCGCTCTCGCAACCGCTCTACACGCGGCGGCCGGAGATTCCCATCGCCACCGAGGCGCAGACCACGCCACAAACGCACGAGGCGGCGGAAGAGCGTAAGCAGGACGCAGGGCCTGTCGACACGGCTGAAATCCGAAATACTCTGAATCGCGAAATGGTCAATGACAAGGTCGTCGGCGGCCGCAATAACGGCGAACTGATGAAGATGCAACCCGGATTCGCCTTACGCGGCAAGGCGACGGGCTCGGCGGGCGGCGCCATGGGCGGAATCTACAACACCGGCGCCAACGGCGCCAATCGCAACATGGGTTCCGGCTCGGGCAACGGCTACGGCCCCGGTTACGGTGCGGCGTCAGGCGGCGGCGTCTTCCGCGCCACCGACGCCATTCAGGAGGGCGACGTCTCGACCAACGCCTTCGACGACTTCTTCGAGTACGCGCTCACCCAGCCGGTCACCATCCACAAGAACGAGTCGGCGATGGTGCCCATCCTGCAGCAGGAGCTGCCCGCCGAGCACGTGACGCTGTGGAGCGCGCGGGAGGGCACGCCGCTGCGCGCGGTGTGGCTTGAAAACAAGTCCAAACTGACGCTGGACGCGGGCAGCTTTTCCATCTTCGAGAGCGGCGAGTTCGCCGGCGAGGGCTTGCTCGATCCGATTCATCCCGGCGAAAAGCGGCTGCTCTCCTACGCCGCCGACCAGGCCGTGCGCGTAAAGGTGGCGGACCGCGAGAGCAAGCGCACGCTGCATCATGTACAGATTCGCGAGGGCTCGATCGTGGAAACCTACATGAATGTGGCTTCGGTGACCTATTCGGCCACGAATTCGGCGGACGTGGATCGCGTGGTTCTCATCGAGCACCCGCGCGCCAACAATGGCTGGACGCTGGACGGGGATCTGAAGGCCGCGGAGAGCTCGCCCAACCTCTATCGCTTCCGGCTGCCGGTGGCCGCGCATTCGACGGAGAAGCTGGAAGTGCGCGAACGCGGGCCGGTGCACAACATCGTTCGCATGAATGCAAATCAGGACCAGACCGCGTATCTACTCGACCTGGTGAAGCGCGCTCCCGATGCGCTGGACAAGCTGAAGCCGGTGATCGACGCGCAGACGGCTTTGGCGGAGCTGGATCGCCGCATCGACGAATCGAAGAAGACGGAAGAGACCGCCGCGACCGACGAAGCGCGCGACCGCGACAACCTGACCGCGCTGAAGGGCAACGACGCGGCCAAGAGATTTGTGGACGAGCTGAACCGCGCCGAAGACCTGTTGCAGTCCACGCGCAAACAGACCGCCGACCTGGAACAGCAGAAGAAGTCCGCGGTGGAAAAACTGAACGAAGCGATTTCGCAGATCAGCTTCGACTGGGATGTGAAGGCGAAGTAGGGACGAAGGGACTGAGGGACCAGGTTTCTGGGCGCATGATTGCGTGCTTTTCCAGGTCCCAAAATCGGGATCTCCACCCCACGGACGAAGACCTGTCCGTGGGGACCCCGGAAAGGGGCACCCAGGGACGTCTCATACATTTGGGCTGGATCAATAGTCCCTATTCCCTGAGGGACTAATTCCTTAGTCCCCGTTTACTCCTGTCCGGTCATCGCTTGAAGGATGACGCGCGCGGTGGAGTCCTCGTCCTCGTGGGAAGAGATCAACAGGTCGTAGAGATGGAGGTTGCACCAGCTCTTGCCGAAGTACTGCTGCAGATACTTGGCGCGTTCTCCATCGACGGTGCGGATGCGCTCCTCGACGTTGGCGCCCTTCTCCAGCCGGGCGCGCAGGCGAACGATGCGCTCTTTGAGCGGAGCGTAGACGAAGGCGTGGAAGACATCGGGCTTGTGCTGCAAAACGCACTGCGAGCCGCGGCCCACAATGACGCAATTGCCCTCGGTGTAGGCTTCTTCGAGGATCTTCTGGGTGAGTTTGACCATCTCTTCGGCGTCGAAGACCGAGTCTTCGCCCAGTTCCAGGCCGGCGGCCAGAGCGGCCGAGCGCATGGCCTGCTGGTTGATGCGGCGCAGCCACGAGTCCACGTGCTCGTCGTAGTGGCGGACCACATTCGCGTCCACATGGGCCGCGTAGGCGATGGCGTCGATGATGTCCTTGTCCAGCAGCTTCCAGCCCAGCCACTCGGCAATCCTCTGCGCGATTCGTCCTCCGCCGCTTCCAAACTCCCTGTTGACTGTCAACACCCGGTATTTCACGTCTTGCCTCCCTAACATCGGATTCCCGGCGCGCGGTCTGGGGTGCACGGAGTTTTCCGTTTTACTTCTGCCCCGCCGTCCGCTCCAACTCCGCGCGCGCCACGCTGCGCTCCATCCCGGCCTGAAAGAGGCCGGCCTGGGCTTCGGCGAGCAGCCCTTCGGCTTCTTTGAGCGCGGAGGGATTGGCCGTGCCCGCCGCGACCTGGTCGGCGGTGATGCGCCGCATCTCAGTGCGAGCGGCCACGCTATCGCGCGCCGCTTCCAGTCCCGTTTCGGCGCGCCGCACCTTGCGCAGCTCCTTCTCGATCTCCACGCGCACGCGGCTCTCCGCGTGCCTCAGATTCTCCTCGGCCTCGGCCACCTGGGCCTGGCGCTCGTGCACCTCGCCGCTGCGCTTGCCGAAATCGAGCAGGGTCCAGCTCATCTTGAGACCGAAGACGCCGTTGTTTTCAGTGAGCAGCGGCACGCCGTCCTGATGCACGTACTGCGCAAAAGCCCCAACCTCTGGAATATACTCCGCGTGGGCCGCGCTGAGGCCGGCGCGCGCCTTGCGGAGGGTTTCCCGGGCCGCGGCAACTTCGGGATTGTGCGCCAGCGCCTGGGTCTCCAGGTCGCCCGCGGTCACATCGGCGGTCTCCGGTTCGGGGTCCACGAGCTCTACATCGGCATCCAGCGGCAGGCCGGTCAGATCGTTGAACTCGACCTTCATGTCGGAGATGGCGTCCTCCAGCGTTCCCAGCGCGTGGCGGGCCTCGGCGATCTGGGCCTGGCCATCGAGGACCTTCAACTCGAGCACCGCGCCGGCCTCGACGCCGTGGCGCGCCTCGGCAAGACGCTCTTCTCCGGCCTCGATGCGCAGATCGGCAGCCAGCTTGCGCCGCTGGGCCGCGAGCAGGCCGTAGTAAAGCTGCTTCATCTTGAGGCCGACTTCGTTTTCCGCGCGGCGGGCATCGTCGTGCGCCACGCCCGCGTCTGCCTGCGCCACGCCGACGCCGGCGTGAATCTTGAAGAACTGGGTGAGCGGCTGCGCCGCGGTGGTGGTGCTGAGGATGAAGTTGTGATGGCCGAGCGGGAGCGAGTCGTTTGCCCCCGGCACGGGACCGATGACCGGGTAAACGCCCAGCGCTCCCATGGGGAATTCGAGATGTTCGATCTCCCTGAGGTGCGCGGCGGTGCTGTCGTTGCTCAGGACCGGGAAGTAGTTGGAGCGCGCCTCGGTGACGCGCGCCCGCATCTCCTTTTCCCTGAGATGCGCCAGCTTGACGGTCGAGCTCTGGCTGGTGGCCAGGGCGACGGCTTCGTCGAGGGTGATGCGGCGCGATTCGGCGCGGGCCATGGGAGCCAGCGCAAGCAATAGCAACATGGCGGCGACGACCGGCAGCTTTGCGGCGCCGGCGTGCTTGCGGTGGGCGACGACGAAGAGGACCGGGATGGCGACCAGGGTGAAGAACATCGATCCCAGCAGGCCGAAGGCGATGACGCTGGCCAGCGGGGACCAGAGGCTGGAGCCGGAGAGAATCATGGGAATGACGCCCACCGCGGCGGCGGCGGAGGTGAGGAAGATGGGCCGCAGGCGGCGTTCGCCGGCCTCCAGCGCGGCCTGCTCCAGCGCGACGCCGCTCTTCATGCGCTCGTGGATGTAATCGATGAGGATGATGGAGTTGCGGACGACGAGCCCGCCCACGCTGACGATGCCGATGAAGGCGGTAAAGCCGAAGGTGTTGTGGGTGACCAGCAGGCCGAGAGCCGCGCCGGGCAGCGCCAGCGGGAAGGCCGCCATCACGATGAGCGGATCGACGAGCGTGCGGAACTGGAAGAGCAGGATGAGGAAGATGAGCACCAGGCTGATGACCAGGGCGTGCTGCATCTCGCCGAAGGTCTCGCGCTGATTTTCGTCCTCGCCGCCATAGTCGATGCGGTAGCCCGGCGGCAAAGGCAGGGCATCGATCTGCTGGCGCGCGTGGCTCAGGATTTCGCTGGCCAGCCAGTGGTCGGCGGGAAAGGCGCGCACGGTCAAGGTGCGGACGCCGTTGCGGCGCACAATGCGGCCCGGCTGCCACTCCGGCTGGAGCGAAGCCACGGCATCCAGCGGAACGCGCGCGCCGGTGACGGGAGAGATCACGTAGGTATCGGCCAGGTTCTGGAAGTTCTGCCGATCGGCCGGATCGAGGCGCAGAACCACATCCACGCCGCGATCGCCTTCCCAGAAGGTGGTTACCGGGGCGCCTTCAAAGCCCACTGCCAGTTGCTGGGCGATGGCGGCGTTGGTCAATCCCATGCGGTTGGCCACTTCTTCGCGCACATGCAGGCCCACGCGCCAGGCGTCCTCGTGCCAGTCGGTGTGGATGTAGGTGGCGCCGGGCGTGTGGCGGAAGATCTCTTCGACCTGGCTGCCGAGGGTTTGCAGCGTGGCCGTGTCGTCGCCCACGAGACGCACTTCCACGGGAGCTTCCATGACTTGCCCCTGCTGCAATTCCTTGACGAAGACCTTTGCCTCGGGCGCCACATCGGCCAGCAGCGGCCGCAGTCGCTCCACCAGCTTGGGCGTTCCCTTCACATCTTTTGTGTTCACCAGGATTTGCGCATAGTTGGCGGCGGGCGCCTGCGGGTTCACGTTGTAGTAGAAGCGCGGCGCGCTCTCGCCGAGGAAGCTGGTGTAGGACTTGACCAGCGGCTCACGGGCCAGCACCGCTTCAATATGGCGCACGGTGGCGTCGGTGGCCTCGATGCGGGCGCCCTCCGGCAGCCACACGTCCATGACAAACTGATCGCGCTCGGCGAGGGGAAAGAGCAACTGCGGCACCAGGCGGAGAATCCCCAGGCCGGCCAGGAAGGCCAGGACGCTGGAGACGAGGACCAGGCGCTTGCGGCCCATGGCCCAGGTGATGATCCGGTTGTAATAGCGCTGCATGTGGTCCAGCGGCGTGAGCCTGCGCGGCGCGCCGGCATCTTCCCGCGCGTGATCCTTGAGCCCCTGGCGGATGAAGAAGCGCGCCATCATCGGCGTGAGCAGCATGGCCACAAGATAGGAGGTGCCGAGCGCGATGGCCACGGCGATGGGCAGCGAGCGGATGAACTCGCCGACCGCGCCGGTGAGCAGTAGGAGCGGGGCAAAGGCGGCGATGATGGCCAGCGTGGCCGTGAGCACCGGGACCGCCATCTCCGTGGCGCAGCGCTCCGCGGCCTCGTCGATGGGCACCTTGCGGTCGAGCAGCTCGACATAGTTGTCGACGATCACGATGGCGTTGTCGACCACCATGCCGAGGACCACAATGAGCGCCGAAATCGAGACCTGCTGCAGCTCGATTCCACAGGCGTCCAACATGCCGAAGGTCATGGAGACCGAGACCGGAATGGCGATGGCCGAGACCAGGGCCACGCGCAGCGGCAGCAACAGCATGGTGACCAGGATGACGGCGACGATGGCGATGCCGAACTCGCGGAAGAAGTCGGCGATGCGCTCGGAGACCACCCTGGGCTGGTCGGCGACCAGGTCGAGTTTCACGTCCGGGGGAAGGGAACTCTGAATGCTCTTGAGCGTGGCGCGCAGGGTATTGCCGAAATCGACAATGTTGTTGCCCTCGTGCATCTCGACCGCGAGCAGGATGGTCTGCTCGCCGCCGTAGCGGGCGTACTCCGAGGGGTCCTTGTAGGCGCGGTCTACCGTGGCCAGATCGCCGATGTGCACCGGCTGGCCGGTGGGCGAGACATCCACCGTCACCTGGCGAATCTGATCTTCGGTCTTGAAGGCGCCGCCGGAGTCGATGGGCACCTTGTTTTGCCCGGCCGGCACGCGGCCGGCAAACTCGACGGTATTGCGCCCTTGCAGGGCCATCATCAGCTTCATCGGATTCACGGCGTACTGCGAAAGCTGCTCGGTCGAGGTCGCGATGTCGATCTCTTCCTTCTGATCGCCGATGCGGCGAATCTTGGAGACCGCGGGCAGGTTGCGCAGGCCGGTTTCCACGGTCTGCGCGTAGTCTTTCAGCTCGCGATAGCCGTAGTGGCCGCCATGCACGGCAATCAGGACCGCGACCGTATCGCCGAAGTCGGAATCGACGATCGGGCCGCGCACGCCGGCCGGCAGATCGGTTGCCTTCAGTTGCGCCATATCGAGGCGGAGCTTGGACCAGAACTCGTCGGAGTCCTTGACCTGCTTGTTCAGCTCGACGTTGACGATCACCATGCCGTTGCGGGTGGTGGAGAAGGTCTTGTCGCGGCGAATCTCCTCGAAGCGGAAGAGATGCTCCTCGATCTTGCGCGTGACCTGGTTCTCGACCTCGGCGGCGGTGGCGCCGGGATAGATGGCGGCCACGATGCCGGTGTGGATGGTGATCTTGGGGTCCTCGCGCCGCGGCATGGTCAGCAGCGAATAGAGGCCCACCGCAAAGAGCATTCCCGACAGGACCAGGGTTACCTGGGGATAGCGCAGAGCCGCGCGGACGGGGTTCACTGTCCGCCTCCGATCACGCGGACGGGCGAGCCTTCGCGCACATTCTGCTGGCCGGCCACGACCACCTGCTCGCCGGCGTCGAGACCGCTGAGAATCTCGACTTCGCTCTCCAGCGGCGCGCCCACCTCAACCCGGCGGGCATAGACGCGCTGCCGCTGGGGCGAGTAGACGTAGACCTGCGTGGCGCCCTGCGGGTCGCGGACGATGGCCGCGCCGGGCACGGTGATGGCGTTGACCATCGCGGCGCCGAAGATCCTGGCTTCGCTCACCATTCCCGCGCGCAAGACGTGCTCGGGATTGGGGATTGCGATCTTCACGGCATAGGTGCGCGAGGCCGGGTCCGCCGCCACTCCCACCGTTTCCACCTTGCCTTCGAAGTGGCGGCCGTCGAGCGAGGGGATGGTCACCGTGGCGCGCGCGCCCTCGCGCACCTTGCCGATTTCGGCCTCGGGAATCGCCACCCGCACCTTGACCGGGTTCAGGTCGAGCACCGAGATCACCGGAGTTCCGGCGCCCACCGTGTCGCCCACATCGATGCGCCGAAAGCCGACGAATCCTGCGATCGGAGCCACAAGCCGGGTATCCGCGAGGCGCTTCCCGGCCTCGTGCATCTGCGCCGCCGCCGCGTGATATTGGCCGGTCGCGGCCTCCTTGTCTTGCGCCCGCGTGCCTTGCTGGGCCATCTCGTAGCGCTGCTGGGCCGCCTTGTAGGCCGCTTCGATCTTGTCAAAGTCGTTGGCCGGCAGGCTCTTGCGGTCGTAGAGGTACTTCATCCGCGTGTACTGGTCCCGCCACTGCTCATAGTCGATGCGGGCCTGCTCCAACTCCTGGGCGCGCAGGCCCTCCTGCGCCTTGCTGCTTACCGCGCGCGCCGCATCGGCCTGCCCCTGGGCCGCCTCGTAGCCATTGCGGTAGTCGGTCGCGTCCAGTTCCGCCAGCACCTGGCCCTTGCGCACCCACTGGCCCTCTTCCACAAAGACCTTGGCCACGCGGCCGGCGATCTGGAAGGCGCTCTGCGCCGTCACGTTGGCCTCGGCCGAGCCGCTGACCGCCACGGAGACGGGCTGCTGGACGCGCATCGGCGCGCGCAACTGGACGGGAACCGGCTGATCGGCCGCGAGCGGAGTCTTGGGGCCGCAGCCCGCCAGCGGCAGCAAGGCAAAGAGGCACAAGACAGCGATGCCGCCCAGCGTGAGAAGCTCCGTCGCGGTAAAGGCGCGCGGTCGGAGCCGGGCCGTGGCGCGCCGGAAGCCGAGGACTGCAAAAGCCGGGGGCTCCATCGGCCTGTTTTTGTCGCTGGGGTGGAAGGCGAGGCGCTCGCGCGCAGATTGCGAATGGGAGTGAATCGTTCTTGCTTGCATGGTGGTCTTTCTCTCTTGACAAGAAAAGAATGACACGTCATTCTAGGTTTTTACAAGAGGAGATTGGTGAAAAATGGTCTACCGCAAGACAGCCGCGACCGCGGCGCGCAAGAATGCCCGGCGCAAGGTGATCTTGGACGCCGCGATCCGGCTCTTCGGCGTCTACGGGTACCACGCCTCGACGGTGCCGATGATCGTGGCCGAGGCGGGGAGCTCGGTGGGAGGCTTTTACGGGCATTTTCGCAACAAGGAAGACGCGTTTGCAGCGGTTCTTGAAGAACTGGGCCGTCAGGTGACGGAGTTGATGGATCGGGCCAGGGAATCGCAGGCCGATCCGCTGGAGGGAATTCGAGCCGCGGTGGTCTCGCTTTTTCTGTTCCTGGCGGACAATCCATGCGAGGCGCGCATCCTCATTGTCGAGTCTTCCGGCTTGAGCCCGCGGCTGGAGCGGGTGCGCCGCAGCATCCTCGGGCACCATGCGAGCCTGGTCCGCCAGGCGCTGGAGACGGGCGCTCCGCGGCTGGAGTATCCGGGCGTCGCCGCCCGCTGCCTGGTGGGCGCGGTTTTCGATGTCTTGACCAGTTGGCTGGAAGAGAGCCCGGCGGAGCGCCTGCCGGCCGCGGAAGTGGCGCGCGCGGTGGCCGATTACAACTCGCGGGCATTGCGGGGTTGCTGAGGAAAGAAACCGCATCGGGGTTGGCGCTCTTGCCCCAGGGCGGCGCGCAAAAAACAACCCGCGCGGAGGCCGCGCGGGTTGTTGCCATCGATTTCAGCAAGTCTTAGTAGAGGACCTTCAGGCCGAACTGGATGATGCGCGGTTCGAAGGTTCCGGTGATGGTGCCTCCGCCGATGCTGGTGGGCGACGCCGTGTTGTTGTCGGTTCCGGAGACGGTGCCGCCGCCCGAGCCGCCCGGCATATACAGGTTGGTGTGGTTCAAGATGTTGTAGAACTCGGAGCGGAACTCGATCTTGATTCTCTCCGACGGCGTGTTGAACCGCTTGTTGAAGGCCATATCCGTCTCATAGAACTTGGGCGTGCGGCCGAAGTTCTTGGGCAGATTGCCAAACGGGCTGGAGGGCCCGTCGGCCGCGATGTTGTTGACGTAGGTCGAAGGCAGGGTGAGAGCCGCCGCGTTGACATATTGCACATACCCGTTGGCGAGCTTGGTTTTCACGATATAGGGAACCTGGGGAACGAGATTGGGACGGTACAGGTTCTCTCCGCGCCAGTTCTGGGTCAGCATCGGCGAAACGGCGTTGGCCGCGGCGGGCGAATAGGTGAGGTTGAAGGGCGTGCCGCCGTCCGCGGTGTTGATGGCGCTGATCTGCCAGTCGCCGAGGATCGAGTTTACCGCCGGGTTGGCGCTGGGGAGGTAGCGGCGGCCGTGGCCGACGGGCAGGTCGTAGACCAGGGTGGTGATATTGGCGACCGGCAGGTTGTAGTCGGATTGGCCGTAGTCGGCTCTGAGGTTGTTGCCGTCCTGCGGGTCCGGCGTGTTGGCCTCGAGGGTCGAGGAGGCGTTATCCATCGCGTGCGACCAGGTGAAGGAGTTCAGCAGGGTCAGCCCGGCGACAAAACGCTGCTCGTAGCGGGCTTGCAGCGAGTTGTAGTGGGAGTAGAAGGCGTTGGTGGCCTCGGTAATGTCGCCGTTGTTGAAGGTGGGATAGGTGGAGGGATTGTTGAGCAGGTATCCGCCCCAATTGGGATAGGGGCGCGGCCAGCCGAGGGCCGGATTGCCGTTGATGAAGCCCGCCTGGGGCACCTTCTGGTTGGCGTTGATAAAGCCCTGCAGATGCACGCCGTGGTTGCCCACATAGGCCACATCGACAAGGATGTTCTTGGCCAGGGATTTCTGCACGCTGAGGAAGTAGCTTTCGGCGTAGCCGTCCTTGGTGTCTTTGGGGATGGAGTCGATGTCGTCGGTGCCCGCGCTGAAGCTGGAGGCCAGCCCGGAGGGAAAGCCCTGCGAGAGCCGCACGAAGCCGTTGGTGGAGACGGCGTTCGGGTTGGTGACCGAGGTGTACATGGCGAAGGGCGCGTTGATGGCGATATTGTTGCCCGATCCGGCGCGCCAGTAGTGGACAAAGCTGGTGCCGTAGCCGCCGCGCACCGCGATGCTGGGCGTGAGCGCATAGGCAAAGCCCACGCGCGGAGCGTAGTCGTTGAGGTCGGGATTGACCAGGGTCTTGCCGTAGACGCCGCTGCCGCTGTAGGGAGCGATGCACGGCGCCGTGCCGCAGAGCGGAGAACTGGCGGTGGTGTATCCCTTTTCCAGGGTGAGCATGGTTCCGGTGGCGGGGTTGAAGTTGGAGATGTTGTCGTCCCGCTCCGACCAGGGCGAACCATACTCCCAGCGCAGGCCCAGGTTGAAGGTCAGCTTGGAATTGAGCTTCCAGTCGTCCTGGGCATAGGCGTTGTCCATGGTCTGGTAGACGTGGGTGATGTAGTAGGTGGCCAGCGAGTAGGTGCGGCTGGCGCCGAAGAGGAAGTCGGCCCAGTAGGTGTCGGCCTGGTTGCTCGTGTTGGAGCAGGCGGAGCCGGCCGATGCCGGGCAGACGCTGTAGCCGTAGCTGTAGGCGAAGGAGCCGTAAAGCGGATTTGAGTCCTCGATCTCCTGCCAGACGTGCTCGTATTCGTAGCCGAATTTGAAGGAGTGCTTGCCCTTGACCCAGGAGAAGTTCACCTTGGGATCGAGCAGGGAGGGGTTCTGCCACTGCGGGTTGGTGCTCTGGCGGCCAAAGGAGGTAAAGCCGCCGCTGATGGCGATCGAGGGCAGGCCTCCGGAGACGCCGGCGATGCTCGGCAGCCCCGGGATGTCGCTGGAGGGGAACGAGGTATTGCCGATCGCGAAGGTCCACTTGCCGGCTTTGGTGCTGGAGAGCGCGAGGCGGGCGTCGAGAACCTTGTTGGAGCCCATCAGGTGGGTATAGCCGAGGGCAACCTGCTCATCGTGAATGAGAATGTGGCCGTTGGTCTGCATGTCGATCGGCTCGGGCAGCAGGTTATAGTTCTTGCCCACTTCCTTGCGATCGCTGACCTTGAGGAACCAGGAGCTGTTCTTGCTCTGCTGGAAATCCAGGCGCAGGTCGCCCTTGTCCGCGTGGTCGGTGAAGGGCTCGTTCAAGGCGCAGTCGTTGGTGGCCACGCCCGATCCGGCCACGCCGGCGGTCACCGTGCAGTTGCCGGGCAGCGCGCTCATGTAGAGCTTGGCGATTGCCAAAGCCGTCGGGTCGGCATCGGTCCTGGCCTGGCTCGGCCACTGGGAGAACGGCGTGCCCGCGGGAATGTAGGTGCCCGGATGCCACGGGTCCTGCACGGCCACGGCCAGTTGGCCGTTCAGTTCGTTGGTGGTGGGGACGGTGCCGACCACGGTGGGCGTGAGCGTCTGGCGGAATCCCTCGTAATCGAGGAAGTAGAAGAACCGGTTTTTGGCGATCGGGCCGCCAAAGTCCGCGCCAAACTGGTTGCGATTGAAGACCGGCTTGAAAAACGGATAGACGGCGCCAGTGACGGCATTGGTGGAGATGGGCTTGATATAGCCGAAGGCGTTCAGGTCGGTGTTGCGGAGGAATTCGTAGAGCGTGGCGTGGAACTGGTTGCCGCCGCTGCGGGTGGCGACGTTGATGGTGCCGCCCGAGGAGCGGCCGTACTCGGCGCTCTCGTTGTTGGTGACCACTTCAAACTGGGCGATGGAGTCGGGCGGAGGCGCGATGATCTGGTTGTCGAAGCCCTGGTTGCTTTCGCCGTAGGCATTGTTGTCCATGCCGTCGAGCATGAAGTCGTTGAACATGCTGCGCTGGCCGTTGACGTTGAACGATCCGGCGCGGGTCAGGCTGGTGACCGCGGTGGTGGTCGCATCCGCCGGCGCCGGGCGCGTGCCGGTGACGTAATCCACCAGGTCGGAGAAGTTGCGGCTCACCAGCGGCAGGGCCTCGCTTTGATACTCGGTGATGGTCTGTCCGCGCTGGCTGGTTTCCGTTTCAAGCTGCAGCGCCACATCGGTGACCTCGACGGTGGTCGCATCGGCCTTGCCCACCTTGAGGGTCAGGTCGATGCGCTCGCGTCCGCCGACCGAGACGGTGATGTTTTTGGCCTCGGCCGGGGCAAAGCCGGGCGCGGTGGCCTCGATGGTGTAGACGCCCACGCGCAGCGAGGGAACTTCATAGTCGCCGGAGCCATTGGCAGTTACGTTGACTTGAGTGCCGGTATTCACGTTGGTTACGGTGATGGCAGCGTTAGCGACTGCCGCGCCGGTGGCGTCATGGATGGAGCCGATCAGGCTGCCATCCTCATACTGCGCTCTTGCGGATATGCCACAGATTGCGATCAAGAGGCCGCCGAAAAGGAGGTTCCTGCAAATCCTGTGTATGTTCCTCATGGGTGCGAGGCTACAGATTGCTTTTCACACATCTGTAAAATTTCGATGAACGGCGCATGAATCGGCGCGCGGCAAATGGCCGCCGGCGGGCAGAGCGAGGGACACTGAACCGTTACTCCCAGCCAGAAGGCCGTGCGCCTTCTCTGCCGTACACTGGAGCCGTGCATTCGCGCGGCGGAGCGCGGCAAGCGGCCCGCCGACGCGATCGGAGGGGGAACGCGGGATGAAGAAGATCGGCATTCTGTTCGGAATGGAAAACAGCTTTCCCGGCGCACTGGTCGAGCAGATCAACGCCCGGAATATCGACGGCCTGCGGGCCGAGTTTGTCCAAACCGGCGCCGTGCACCTGGACAAGGCTCCCAGCTACTCGGTGATCGTGGACCGCATCTCCCACGATGTTCCCTTCTATCGCGCCTTCTTGAAGCACGCCGCCCTGAACGGGACGGTGATCGTCAACAACCCCTTCTGGTGGTCGGCCGACGACAAGTTCTTCAACTACACGCTGGCCGAAAAGCTGGGCGTGGCCGTGCCGCCGACGGCGATCCTGCCCCACAAGCAGCTTCCCCAGGGCACCACCGACCGCTCGATGCGCAACCTGGAGTATCCGCTGGACTGGGACGGCGTCTTCGATTTCGTCGGCGAGCACGGCTTTCTCAAGCCCGTGGACGGCGGCGGCTGGCGCGACGTGCACCACGTGCATAGCCGCGAGGAGTTTTTCCGCGCCTACGACCAGTCGCGCGACCTGTGCATGATGTACCAGAAGGCGGTCGATTTCGCCGAATACTTCCGCTGCTACGTGGTGGGGCAGAAGCAGGTCCGCATCATGGCCTACGACCCGCGCCGGCCGCACGCCGAGCGCTACGTACAGGAACCGCCGCGCTCGAGCAGGAAACTGCTGCGGCGCATCGAGCAGGACGCCCTCAAGCTCTGCCGCGCCCTGGGATACGACCTGAATACGGTCGAGTTTGCGGTGGAAAACGGCATTCCCTACGCCATCGACTTCATGAATCCCGCGCCCGACGCCGAATTGACCTCGGTCGGCCAGGCAAACTTCGACTGGATCGTGAAAGAAGTGGCCGACCTGGCCATCGCCAAGGCCAAGATCGCTCCGCATCTGCCGGAACTGCGCTGGTCGGCGTTCTTGGGCGCGGAACCCGCTTCCGCCAAGGCCGTCAAACCTGGGAAGAAGAAAGCCGCCGCGAAGAAAAAGGCCAAGGTTGCTGCGATCAAGGCGAAGAAAGCCGGCAAAACCACGGAAACCGCCGCGGTCATCGCCACTGAGCCCGAGAAGTAGATTCGGCTTTTCCGGGTTCCAATAGCAGCCAGGATGCGGATATCGCAAGGGCCCGGATAACGATGGATTTGGAGGAATCGCGAATGGCGGCGAAGACCCTTCCCTACGATTCGGCAGAATACCTTGAAGACGATCAGGCCATCGCGGAATATCTTGAAGAGGCCATGAAGATCGCGATGGAAGACTCCGACCCTGGTTTCCTTGCCCAGGCTCTTGGAACAGTGGCACGCGCGCGGGGCATGTCGCAGATCGCCAAGGATGCGGGTCTTTCCCGCGAGAGCCTCTACCAGGCGCTCGGTGCGGAAGGAAATCCTGAGTTTGGAACCATTCTGAAGGTCTTGCAGGCGCTGGGGCTGAAGCTCTCCGTCAAGCCGCACGACGCGGCTGCCTGAGCGGCGCCCTATTCCCTACTCCCTACACCTTATTCCCGCTACAATGGCCCCAAGCTGTCCCGGAGGGGCTCTTCCATGAGGCCATCCTTCTCGCTGGGCATTGAAGAGGAGTACCAGACCGTCGATCCGGTCACGCGCGACCTGCGCTCGCACATCCAGACCGAAATGCTGGCGCACGGCAAGCTGCGCCTGCAAGAGCGGGTGAAGGCGGAGATGCACACTTCAGTCGTCGAGGTGGGCACGCGCGTCTGCGGCAGCATCGACGAGGCGCGCACCGACATCTGCGAGCTGCGCCGCGAGATGATCAAGCTGGCCCGCGAGCACGGCCTGGTGCTGGTGGCCGGCGCCACCCATCCCTTTGCCGACTGGCGCACGCAGGAGATTTTTCCCGATCCGCGCTACACCCAGGTGGTGAAGGACCTGCAACTGGTGGCCCGCGCCAACCTGATCTTCGGGCTGCACGTGCACGTGGGCATCGAAGACCGCGAGGCGGCCATTCGCATCATGAATTCGATGCGCTACTTTTTGCCCCACATCATGGCGCTGGCCACCAACTCGCCCTTCTGGCTGGGGCTGAACACGGGCTACAAGGGCTACCGCGCCAAGGTCTTCGAGAACTTTCCCCGCACCGGCATTCCCGACGCCTTCGCGAGTTACTCGGAGTTTGAGAATTACGTCAGCCTGCTGGTGCGCACCAACTGCATCGACAACGCCAAGAAGGTCTGGTGGGATATTCGCCCCCATCCGTTCTTCGATACGGTCGAGGTGCGGGCCTGCGACATTCCCCTGCGCGCCGAGGAGACGGTGGCCATCGCCGCGCTGATCCAGGCCACGGCGGTCTATCTTTATCGCTTGCACGAGGCCAACCAGGACTTTCGCCAGTACTCCCGCCCGCTGCTGATGGAGAACAAGTTCCGCGCCGTGCGCTACGGGCTGGAGGGCAAGCTGATCGACTTCGGCAAGCAGCAGGAGGTGCCGGAGCGCGACCTGATCGAGGAGTATCTCGCCCTGATCGATCCGGTGGTGGACGAACTGGGCAGCCGCGACGCCATCGACGGCATCCGCAAGATTCTGGAGACCGGCACCGGGGCCGACCGGCAACTCAAGGTCTTTGGAGAAAGCAACGGCGATTTGAAGGCCGTGGTCGATTACATGGCGCGGGAGACGGCGGAGGGATTGTAGCGAGAGCTTGGTCTAAGGAACCTCTGAACAAGTTCAATTCTCCTCTATGTATTCCCTCAGGGGCTAAAGCCCACGTTGATTTTGGACGACTTACGGCACGGCTAAAGCCGTGCCCTTTCAAAACTCGGACCTGATCAGAGGTTCCCTCAGCAAGGCGGAAAACGAGAGGCGTTAGCCCCCGCGGGAAAGCTTGCTTGGCGGCGCGAATCGGTGCAGAGATTCTTTAGCGTGCCGGTTCGGTCACCTTCAATATGCGGTCGGCGTCCACGTTCTTGATCCGCTGCACGATGCCGGAGGGCCAGAAGATTTCAATCAACTGGGCGCGGGCGTCGGGGCCCAGGCCAAAGTGCACCGGGCCGTCGCTGGAAGACGCATAGCCCACGCTGGTGGTCATGTGGTTGGTTTGCACCAGGCTTTTGCTCTCCACCCGGATGCGTGCGCCGATGCCGTCGCGATTGCTGCGCGTGCCGCGCAGGGCAATTTCGAGCCAATGACCCGGGTTGGGGCTGGGTTCATCCAGATCTCGGCCTCCTGGCCGATCACCGAGATCACCACGTCGATGCGGCCGTCGCCGTCCAGGTCGGCGAAGGCGCAGCCGCGGTGCAGGCCGGGCGGAGCCGCCGTGAAGCCGGCCTCCGCGGTCAACGGGAGCCACTTGCCGTCGCGGCCGGGATTGCGGAAGACGGTGTTCGGCTGGTTGCCGGTAAATGTGGGCGCAATGCCCGCTTCCACCGAGCCGCGCCCGACAAACAGGTCCTTCCATCCATCGTTGTCGAAGTCGAAGATGCCAATCCCGTATCCATCCATCGGGCTGCTGGCGGTGCGCAAGCCGCTTTCGGAGGTCACCTCGCGGAAGTCTCCCTTGCCGGTGTTCTTGAAGAGAGGGAAGGTCTGGTCTTTGAGCGCGGCGAAGGCGATGTCGGGAGAACCGTCGTTGTCGATGTCGCGGAAATCCACGCCCATGCCGGAGATGAATCTTCCGTCTTCAGGCAGGGCGACGCCGGCTTCGAATGCAACCTCGTCAAAGCGGTTTCCCCGGTTGTGAAAGAGCGAGTTGTATTCGCCATCGTTGGTGACGAAAAGATCGGGACGGCCATCCAGGTCGTAGTCGGCCATGGCCGCGCTCATCCCCTTGCCCACGTGGGCGCGGATGCCCCACTCCTTTGAAACGTCCTGGAAGGCGCCGTCGCCCTTGTTCAGGAAGAGCTGGTTCGGCTGGCCCTTGAAGTAGCGCGGATGGCAGTAATACGGGGTGTCGGCCATGGTGCAGAGCGGACGGTCGCTATACGTCCACTGCACGTAGTTGACGATGAAGAGATCGAGCAGCCCGTCGTTGTTCACGTCCACCCAGACGGCGGCAACGGACCAGAGCGGCCCGAACTCGGGATCGTTGGAGCGGTCGAGCCCGGCCTTTGCGGTGACATCGGTAAAGGTGCCGTTGCCGTTGTTGTGGTAAAGCGTGTTGCGGTGCACGCCGGCGACAAAGATGTCGGGATAGCCGTCGTTGTCGTAGTCCGCCACGGCCACGCCCATGTCGTAGCCGGAGCCGGCGACTCCGGCTTCGGCGGTCACGTCGGTAAAGACGCCGTTGCCGTCGTTGCGAAAGAGCCGGTTGCTGTACTTCGCCGAGTCTTTGTGGAGGGTGGCAATGTTGGCGCCGTTGGTGAAGAAGATATCGGGACGGCCGTCGTTGTTATAGTCCAGGACCGCGACGCCGCCCAACATGCTTTCAGGCAGATTCCTGGCCGGCGTCTCGTCGTTCTCGAGCCGAAAGGGGAGTCTCTTCAAGGCAAAGAAGATGGGGGATGAAATGGGCGCGGCCTGCAGCAGAAACACGGCCATGCCCGCCAAGAACAGGCCGTAGAGAATCCGTCGCGTTCGACAGCAACCGGACTTCTTCATTTGGAGTCGTCATCTTTCTGCCTTGAATTTGAAGCCCCAATTTAACCAACTCGGGGAAGTTTCGCAAGACAGGGCGACTGCGGCGAAGAAGGAAAACGGGCGGGTGCCCGTCGCCCTCCATGCCGAATACGCCTGAAGCGCGCTAATACCCCAGTCCTTTCACCACCGCGCGAATGCGGTCGGCGCTGTCGTGCAAGCCGGCCTCTTCGTCCACGGTCATGGGAATGGGCAGCGGCGGCTCGATGCCTTTGCGGCCCACGATGCGCGGCAGGCTCAGGCAGACATCGTCGAGGCCCCGGTAGCCGTGCAGCAGGCCACTCAAGGGCAGCACGCGCTGCTCGTCGTGCAGCAGGGCTTCGAGGATGTTGGTGACCGCCAGGCCGATGGCGTAGTTGGTGGCGCCCTTGCCCTGGATGACCTGGTAGGCCGCGTCCTTGACGTTGTGGACGATCTCGTCCTTGTCGGCCGCCGTCAGCCGGCCATGGCCCGTCACCGCCCACTGGCTGAGCGGAATCGAACCGATGGTGGCGCTGGACCAGAGCGGAATCTCCGAGTCGCCGTGCTCGCCGGCGATGTAGGCGTGGACGTTTTGCACGGCCACGCTGCAATGGCGGGCCAGCAGATAGCGGAAGCGCGAGCTGTCGAGCACGGTGCCCGAGCCGAAGACCCGCTCCCAGGGCAGGCCGGTCAGCTTGAGCGCCACCTGGGTCATCACGTCCACTGGGTTGGTCACCAGCAGCAGCAGCGCGTCGGGCGCCACTTCAACCACCTTGGGCAGAAGGTTGGCGCAAATTCTGACATTGGCCTGGGCCAGATCCATCCGCGTCTGGCCGGGTTTCTGCTTGGCGCCGGCCGTCACCACCACCACATCCGAACCGCGCAGCACCTCGATATCGTCCGAGCCCTCGACCGTGGCCTGGGGCACAAACAACATGCCGTGGTTCAGGTCGAGCACCTGCGCCTCGACCGTGCTGCGCGCAATGTCAAAGAGGCTGATCTGCCGCGCCACCCCGCGAATCATGGCCGCATAGGCGATTGTCGCTCCCACGCTGCCCGCTCCGATAATCCCAACCTTTGCCGGCCGTTCCGCTGCCATCCATTCACCCCCAACAGCCTGAGTCTACAGAATTACCCTGCCTTTGCCGCCACTTGCGCATTTCATTCCGGCGAAATTTCCGGTACCCTCACTGGATACGCATCCCCGCGCGACCGCCAGCGGAGAATCAGCGCCAAACGCATGAACGAAACCGCCGCCCATCTGCTCTCGCTCGACTACCCCGCCGAACTGGCTCCCGGCGCGTGCGCGGCCGTGGCCACCTGCCTGCGCATCGAGGCAGCGGAGAAGGTGACGCTGATTACCGACCGCGCCACCGAGCCGATCGCCGCAGCGCTGGGCGCGCAGTTGGCCGGGATCGGCTGCCCGTGGAATGCCTTTGTGCTTGAGGAGCTGGCGCCGCGTCCGCTGGCCGATATGCCAGCCGCGGTGCTGGCCGATATGGAGACCGCGCAGGTTTCCATCTTTGCCGTGCAGGCGCAGGCCAACGAACTGCGCTCGCGCATGACGATGACCGGCGTGGTCAATCGCCGCCACATGCGCCACGCCCACATGGTCAACATCACCCCGGAGATCATGTGCCAGGGGATGAGAGCGGACTACGAGCAGGTGGACCGGCTTTCGCAAAAGGTGCTGGAGCGGGCGTGCAAAGCCGTTCGCATCCGCGCCACCACGGCGGCGGGCACCGACATCACCGCCGAGATGAATCCCGGCTACAAGTGGTTCAAGACCTCGGGCATCATTTCGCCGGAGAAGTGGGGCAACCTGCCCGGCGGCGAGTGCTTTACCTCGCCCGGCGAGGTGAACGGCGTCTTTGTCGTGGACGGGGTGGTGGGCGACTGGCTCTGCGCGCGCTATGGCCTGCTGGCGGCCACGCCGCTGACCATCGAGATCGCCGGCAACCGCATCGTACGCTGCGCCAGCCAGAACAAGCGGCTGGAGGCCGACTTCTGGGCCTATACCCACACCGACGAGAACTCCGATCGCGTGGGCGAGTTCGCCATCGGCACCAACCTGGGCGTGGAGCGGGTGATCGGCAACATCCTGCAGGACGAGAAGTTTCCCGGTATCCACATCGCCTTCGGCAATCCCTACGGCGAGCACACGGGCGCGCCCTGGCGCTCCGGCACGCATATCGACGTGGTCGGGCTGGGCTTTAACATCTGGCTCGAATCGGAGGGCGGAGAGGAGCAGATCATGCGCGAGGGAAGGTTTTTGATCGCGGCGTAGGGGTGGACCTCAATCCAGAATGAAGAGTGCGTGCCGCGCGGGGCTGTCTTCGGCGGTAAGCGCGAGCATACGGCGGTCCAGCGTCAACAGGCGGGCCTTCCTGTGCATCGTCAGACCCAGCAGGTATGCGTCTGTCAATTGCTTGAAGCCGCTCAGCCGCGCCAGGTTTTCCCCGCACGCGGAGGCGACGGGCAGATCGTCGGCCCAGAATTGGTGGCCGGGATGATCGCGCAAGGACTCGGCCAGCCAATGGATCGCCTCGGCGGGACGCGGAGCACTCTGGGAGAAACCGGGATTGGAGATCGTTCGCACGAAGCCAGCTTGCGTGATGGGGCAGGTTGCCCAGCTCTCCCGTTCATGCGCCGCCATCCATGCGCGGACTTTCCGATGGAAGATGTGCGGCTCCCAGAAGCGTGCAACCAGAATGTTCACATCGAGCAGCCAGACGCTCATTCGCTTTCATCTTCAATCTTGAGTGCGTGCTCCAGCGTGACGACCTCAGCGTCTTTGCCGGGAGAAAAGACGAAGAAGCGTCCGTCTTTGCGAACCGGGGTGCTCTGCTTCGCCCCGCGCATCACCAGGGCTGAGGCCGCTTCTCCCAGCGAGAGGGAGCGAGCCGCCGCAAGCGCTTTCACCTGCTCCAGGGCATCTTCGCTCATGTTGAGAGTTGTTCGCATTGGCTTCGGCTCCGAAGGCGCATCAAAATCATAGCATGATGCGAATTTCATGTATAAGCATCATTTAACACGATCGATGCGCATTCTGCCGGGCGCGCATCGCAGAATCCTTGCAGCCAATCTGCTTGGCGCGCATCCAAGCAGGTGTCATGACGACCGCGCACTCGCTTCGCACCCTCGGCAACTCCGATCTTCAACTCACGCCCATCGGCTTCGGCGCCTGGGCCATTGGCGGCGGCAACTGGGAGTTCGCCTGGGGACCCCAGGACGACAACGAATCCATCGCCGCCATCCATCGCGCCCTCGATCTGGGGGTCAACTGGATCGACACGGCGGCGATCTATGGGCTGGGCCACTCGGAAGAGGTGGTGGCGCGCGCCCTGAAGACCAGCTCGCACAAGCCGCTGGTCTTTACCAAGTGCTCGATGCGCTGGCAGGCCGACCGCTCGATTTACCGCTCGCTCAAGGCCGGCTCGCTGGCCGAGGAACTGGAGGGCTCGCTGCGGCGGCTGGGCGTGGAGGCCATTGACCTCTACCAGATCCACTGGCCCGATCCGGAGGCGGAGATCGAAGAAGGCTGGGAGACGCTGGCCCGTTTCCGCGCGCAGGGCAAGATTCGCTGGATCGGCGTCTCCAACTTCTCGGTCGAGCAGATGAAGCGCGCGCAGAAGATTGCGCCCATCACCAGTCTGCAGCCACCTTACTCGATGCTGCGCCGGGCGATCGAGGCGGAGATTCTGCCCTTTGCGCAGGCCAACGGCATCGGGGTCATCAACTATTCGCCGATGTCCTCTGGGCTGCTGGCCGGCGCCATGAGCGCGGAGCGGGTGGCGGCCTTTCCGGCCGACGACTGGCGGCGGCGCGCGGCCGAGTTCAACGAGCCGCGGCTGAGCCGCAATCTGCGCCTGGTGGAGTTGCTGCGCGCGCTCGGCCGGGACCACGGCGTCAGCCCCGGCGTGGTGGCCGTGGCCTGGACGCTGCATCACCCGGCCATCACGGCCGCCATCGTGGGCGGACGCAGCGCGCAGCAGGCCGAGGGGCTTTCCAGGGCGCTCGACTTCCGGCTGGGCGAGGACGAGTACGCCCGCATTCAGGCGTTTCTCGCCGCCAATCCGGTTTGAAGCCGGCTGATTGCGAAGGCAAAAAGAAACCCCGGCAATTGCCGGGGTTTTTGATTTGAAGGAGGAGGCCGGGATTACATTGCGGCGACAAAGTCGGGAACGATCACGGCTGCGTTTTCCTGCAGCAACTGGGTCATCCGGGCGGCCATGCCGGTATACATCTGGGCAGCGCGGTAAGCGTTCACGCGGACCCCCTCGCTGGCCTTGCTGAAACCGTACTGGGCCAGGGCCATGAGAACGCAGACGCGAATCTGCATGGCGTCGCTGCGCAGGGTCTCAAGCAGCACGCGGTCCACGGCTTCGGAGTTCCGGGAGGCATAGTCGGCCATCTCGAGCATCACCCGCGCGTTCTGATACATCACCCAAAGGCCCTTGGGACCCTCCATGCGCTGCCAGGCATCTTCGGGGCTTGCGTCCAGGCCCTCTTTCCAAAGAAAGTGATCGCTCAACTCGCGGGCACTCCAGTCGGGACGCAAACGCGCAATCAGCGAATCCCACGTTTGCGCATTGCGGCGGCGTACCGCGCCGCGCCACCGGAGAAGGTAAAGCGCGACACTTGCAATTGCCCCGAATTGAAGTACAAGCAGAATCATTGGTGATCCTTGCAGCGGGTTTTGGTAACCACAGTTTCAGCCACGCCAACCGGACTGGCTTTTTTGTTACCTCTTACTTTTAGCAGAAAATTTCCTGTTTGTGCACTGAATTTTCAATTTTCGGCTCATTCTTCGCAAAATAAAGTACCCAGTAGGACAGTGCACCTAAGTAACTAAGTACCTGAATCTGGTCGATCCAGTGATCCTTGGCCCCGTTCGATAGATGGGTATGTGCGATGACCGCGGCCAGCGCGACAACGGCATAAAAGCCCAGTCCGGTGGCGATCTGAAGCTCGCGATTGGGCCAGCGAAGGCTCCGCAGGCTGCTCCACCAGACAAGCGCCAAAATGGCGGCAACCCGCACGATGGCAAAGGCTTGCGAAAGAACCATGTAGAACTTTTCAAGCGGCGTGGTGTGCGGGGGAATCATCCAATTGGCCAGCGAGGAGACCAGCACGGCAGCCAGCACGAAGAGAAGGAACGCGAGGAATAACCGCGCCTGTGTTTTGCGGTTGTGGCGCAGGATGCGCCTTCCCAACTCGAAGAGAATCGCGAGCAGGAAGAGATCGTCGCCGATCATGTTCACCAGGAAAAAGCGCAGGTAAAGGTGCGGAGGGAGGCGCAGAGCCTGAACCATTACAAGACCGCTGCACAAGCACCAAATCAGGAAGCTGAAGAAGACAGGCAGCGTGCGATAGATGCGCCTGGAAACGAAGATCGCCAGGAGCGCTGCCAGCAGCCCCATCCCAACCAGTAGAATCGCGGAGTCCAGGGTCACCGTTCGTTCCCTCCGCGATCAACTTCCAGTTTCGATGCAAACCAACAACGCGAACAAATCTGTGCCATTACCGCTTTCCCGGCTTCCGTCCTTTATCGGAGGTGGAGTCCGTCAACGCCATGCGCGTGCTGCGGGCCGCCCCCGCCACGGCCAGCAGCAGGTTTTGCATCTGGGGGCTGAACTCCCGCCGCTCGGCTTCCTTCTGGGCAAAGCTGAAGACCCAATAGAGCAGGGAGCAGAGGTACCCGGCGACTTCGACCTGGTTCATGTGGCTATACTCCGGAGTCGTCGTCAGGTGCGTATGCAGCATGGCAACTGCGAGGCTGACCATGGAATAGAAACCAAGTCCAGTGGCCACCTGCAATTCACGGTCACGCCAACCGATCGAGAGCAACTGGCTGCATCCGGCGAGCGCCACAAAGAACAGGATTCTGAGAATTGATGTCGTCTGCTGGAGATGAATCAGAAGGTGCCACTCCGAGGACCAATTGCCGAGCGCAGGAATGGTTGCGAAGGGCCAGATGGCGGCGCCAAGCGCCAGGACCAATCCGCTAACTACTACAAGAGAGCCACGCGGCAGAGACGCTCGCAACGGACGGAGCACGGACCAGACCAACTCGACCAGCACACCGAACTGGAGGGCAGAATCTACAGCAGATTCTGACAAATAGGCCGTGAGATAGCTGGCATGGGCGAAGTGGTAGATTGCGAGAGCGCCGAGACTGCTAAACAGATTCCACACGACGTACGCGCAGAAAACCGGCAGTATCCGCCAGACACGCCTATAGAGAAGCAGTCCAAAGACCGCTGTCTCGATCACAATTCCAACAAACCAAAATGCGTTGTCCAGACTCATCGTCGGCGTCGCGTCGGTACCGCTCAACGCGATGGCATCAGTGTATCAGGCAATCCATTGCCGCATCCTCAGCACGCAATCTACGCCGATACGGCCTTGCTTCCTGGAGGCGTGGGAAGGGGATTGATAGGAATCGCGCTGGCGATCGTCTTGGATCCTGGAGGCGTGGGAAGCGGGTTGATGGGAATCGCGCTGGCGATCGTCTTGGATCCTGGAGGCGTGGGAAGCGGGTTGATGGGAATCGCGCTGGCGATCGTCTTGGATACTGGAGGCGTGGGAAGCGGGTTGATGGGAATCGCGCTGGCGATCGTCTTGGATCCTGGAGGCGTGGGAAGGGGATTGATAGGAATCGCGCTGGCGATCGTCTTGGATCCTGGAGGCGTGGGAAGCGGGTTGATGGGAATCGCGCTGGCGATCGTCTTGGATCCTGGAGGCGTAGGAAGGGGATTGATAGGAAGCGTGCTTGCAACGGCATAACTGGCGGAAACGGCCAAGGCGGCGCCGATAAAAAGGGTGCGAAGCTGCAACGAACTGAAAACCATGGGATTAAGCTCCTTGTGGGTCGAAATGAACTTTGCACCGCAAGGGTAACCCAAACGGGGGAGTTAGGCTACCACAAAAGTAACCTTTGGCTGGATTTTTTTGTGGGTGCCATTTTGGGAATTCCCTGATTGGTACCCCCTTCCGCCGAAAAAACCGGCGCGCCGTGGCCCCGGAAGGCTCCAAACCGGCGGAAGCGGAGGCCGCGTCCGAGGGGATATCATGAGACACCCGGCGCGGGAAGGTTCGCCTGCGCCGCACGTCAAAACCCGCGCCCCGAGCCTCTTTCCCGCTCGTTCGGCTCCGTGCGGAGGCAATTTCCGTCAAGAGGAGGAAGCGTTGATTCCCGAACTCCGCTCCCGCTTCAACCGCGCGTTCACTCCGGAGAGGTATGCATCGCTGCTGGAGCGGATGGAGCGGCGTTGTGGCGTTCCGATTGCGTACCGCATTGCGGAATGCCCCATCTTCACTCCTCCGATTCTACTGGAGCAGATGGCGGCCGCCGGCGCCGAAATGACGCAGAGCCTCCTGGGCGATCCGGCATACCTGGCCGCGGCCCGGCAGGCGATTCCCGGGGGCTGCCGGGTGGCGGGCGAGACGGCCCACCCCAACTTTCTTACCGCCGATTTCGCCCTGATCCGCGATCCAGAGGGCGATCCCGGCGGCGCATTGGTTCCCCGCCTGGTCGAGATGCAGGCATTTCCCTCGGTGTATGGCTACCAGACCGTGCTGTGCGATGCCTATCGCGAGGTCTTCGGCCTGGAGGGCACGCTGGGCAGTTTTCTGGGGGGATTGGACGAGGCCGGCTACTGGGAGTTGCTGGCGCGGACGGTTGTGGGCGGCCACGACCCTGAAAGCGTGGTGCTCACCGAGGTGGACCCGTTGCACCAGAAGACGCGGCCCGACTTCGAGGTGACGGCGCGCCGGCTGGGCATTGCCGTGGCGGATATCTCCCGCCTGGAGCCGGAGGGGGACAAGCTCTTTTATCGCAACGCCGCGGGCCGGCGCGTACCCATCCGCCGCCTCTACAACCGGGCCATCGCCGACGAGCTGATCTCCCGCCAGATCCGGCTGCCGTTCGATCTGACCCGGCCCTGGGAGGTGGAATGGGCGGGCCATCCCAACTGGTACTTCCTCATCAGCAAGTTCTCCCTTCCCTGGTTGTCGGCCAACGGCATCGGCCAGCCCGGCGGCCACTCGATGGCACCTCCGGCGGTCTTTGTGAGCGACTTTCTGGACGGGACGGGACGGGAGCGGTTGGCTGCCGCCGGCGTTCCTCTTCCGTCCGGCAGCGGGCCGGAGACGGTGTATCGCGAGCTGCTGCTCAAGCCGCTTTTCTCCTTTGCGGGCAAGGGAATTGAATTCGATCCCACGCAGGAGCGATTGGAGGCGATTCCCGCCGGCCGGCGGGCGGAGTTTCTTTTGCAGCAGCGGATGAGCTTTGTGTCCGCCATTGAAACGCCGCAGGGGCCGACCCAGGCCGAGATTCGCATCCTCTATCTCTGGCCGGAGGGCGGCAGCCTGACCCCGGTTTTGTCTTTGGCGCGCCTGGGACGGGGAAGGATGATGGGCGTGGACCACAACCGGAATCAGGCGTGGGTGGGCGCCTCGGCGGCGTTTTTCCCCGGCGGCCGGTCAGGGGTATCCAAGTAGGCAAGCGCGTTCTCACACGAGGCGGGAGGAAACGATCGAGGGGCGGTCGGGCGAACGTGTTTACTATTCTGTATATACAGAGAACGGGCCGGGTTTTGCCTGCGGCTGCTGCGCGGCGGCCTCCGCGCGAGGGGCGCGGGGTTACCTTCCTGAAAACTTTGGTGCCGTGTAGGGAATTGAATTTATTCGCTAAAGTGGCGAGAGTACGCATGTTGTTCGGGGATGCAGCTTATGAGTCCGATGAAATCCGCGGTATCGATTTTGCCTGTTCGCGCTGAGATTGCCTGTTCCCAGCAGGAAGTACGCTGCGCGGTGCGCTTTCCGCTTTCGCTGCCCGTGGTGCTTTCAAGCGGCAACGGAGAGTTTGCCGCACTGACCCGGAATGTCTCGGCCAGCGGGGTGCTTTTCGAGCTGGATCGCACCTTGCAGCCAGGGTTGGAGATCCATTTTTCCCTGCGCATGCCCGGCGCCGTGCTGGGCACGCTGCGCGATATTCTGGTTCATTGCCGCGGACGTGTGGTACGCTGCTCCATGAGCCAAAGTCAATATCTGGCTGCCGCTACGATCGACGATTATCAGTTCGGCGAGCAGTGACGGCTTGAGTTGGCGTTGCACCAGCCGCATATGGATATCTTGGACGATTCCCCCGATGGCGAAATCCTCGACGTCCCGGTCAAGCCGGGGACGATCCGCATTATTCTGGCGGATTCACAGGCCATTTACCGAGTCGGGATTCGTAAGGTTTTTGCGCTCGAAGACGACCTGCGGGTGGTGGCCCAGGCCGATTCTCTCGAGAATCTCCGCGCGGCGATTGCACGTTTTCCCACGGACATTGTTCTTTTGGAGGGCGGCCTGCTGACCGGGACGGCCAACACCATCCCCGACCTGCTGCGGCTTGCTCCCGACGTCAAGCTGATTGTGCAGGCCGTGGCCGCCGACGAAAACCACACCGTGGAACTCTACCGCCGCGGTGTCCGCGGCATCATCTCGCGCTCGATTTCCCCCGATCTGCTGGTCCGCTGCGTGCGCAGAATCGCCGCCGGCGAGACCTGGATCGACAATCAATCGGTCAACTGGGTGATCGAGGCCTACCGCTCCCAGGCCGCCGCTCTGGTGAGCCCGCGCAACCAGCCCCGGCTCTCGCCCAAGGAGATGTCGATCATCAGCTGCATCACCCAGGGCAAGCGCAACAAGGAAATTGCCTTCCAGTTGGGAACCACCGAGCAGGTCATCAAGAACTATCTGCGCAAGATCTACGACAAGCTGGGGGTCAGCGACCGGCTCGAGCTGGCCCTCTATTGCCTGCACAACAAGATCATTCAGGCAGAGGGGGACGAAGAGCTGCTGACGCAGAAGGTGTTGAGCCGGTAGTCGCGCCGCAGCTTCCCGTGCAGCTTACCGGCGCCGGCCGGTCTTCGCTCGGCCCGCGGGCCAGTTCCAGCAAACGAATCAACTCAGCCAGTTCCGCGCCGCTCAGGTGGCCGAGCACCTCCCTGGGGATGCGCTCGACCACCGGGTCCATCTCCCGCAGCAGCTCCAGCCCGGCCTCTGCAATCTGCGTCCTCACCACGCGGCGGTCGTTGCTGTCGCGCTGCTGGCGGATGAGCTTGAGCTTCTTGAGGCGTGCCAGCAGCCGCGTGATGTCCGGCTCGGCGGCAATCATGCGGCTGCCGATCGCCGTACAGGTGAGCCCCAGGGGATGCGCGCCGCGCAAAATCCTGAGCACGTTGTACTGCGTCGAGGTGACGGCCCAGTTGCGGATCGTGCGGTGGAAGGCGCGTTGCAGGCAGTCGGCCGTGCGCAGCAGGTTGAGCAGCGCCTCCTCTTCAACGCTCGAGAAGGGAGGCTCCTGCGCAATTTCGAGTTTCAGGCTTGCCATGGGCTTTCTCCCGGGTCCTTCCATTGCCGCGTCCGGGGATGAAGGCGGCCTGAGCCGCCCTCATCCCCCTTGGATTCGTTTACTGCTTGGCGACATCCAGCTCGATGGTCAGCTTGACGTCGTCGCCCACAATCGCGGCCGGGAATTTGGTTCCGATGCCGAAGGCTGTGCGGCTGATGGTGGTGCTGGCGGTAAAGCCGGCATGCTGCTTGTGGTCCATTCCCGGAACCGGTCCCATCGGGCCTTCGGCCTGCAGAACCACGGGCTTGGTCACGCCGTGCAGGGTCAGGTTGCCGGCGATCGTCAGCCCGCTTCCGCTCTTGACCACGCTGGTGCTGGTAAACGTGGCGGTGGGCAGGTTCGCCACGTCGAAAAAGTCCGCGCTCTTCAGGTGGGTATTGCGCGCCTCCTCGCCGGTATTCACGCCGGTCACGTCGATGGTCGCCGTCACGGTGGACTTGCTCACATCCGCGTCGTTGTAGACGATCGTCGCTGTCACATGACCAAAACGTCCATGGACATTGGAGATGCTCATGTGGGTAATGGAGAAGTCGACTTCGCTGTGCGCGGGGTCGGAGACCCAGGTGGAGGTTTGCGCCAGGGCCAGGGGAGCGGCAAGCGCCAACATGCCGGAGACAAGTGCCATACGCTTCATGGTCGAAATTCCTTTCAGTCGAGGGCCGTGGGGCCGTCTTGAGGTTGGGGAAGGGACGCGCGCCCGTTTCTCGTTCGCGCCGAAACCGGAAAACCCGGCTGCGCCGCGCGTTGCATCTTCTGTTGCCTATTAGGATGCCGCCGGGAAAGTATTCGTTGCAACAAATATTTTCAGTTTTGCGGAGCGCGCTCCCGCCGGGGACCGATGGGGCAGGCGTCTGGTATCCTCCGGCCTATGTCGTTGTCTCTGCCGGGGCGCTTCCGCCAACTCACCCGCCCGCAGCGCCACACCTTTGTGGCCGCCTTTCTGGGCTGGACCCTCGATTCCCTCGACTTCTTCCTGCTCATCTTCTGCGTGAAGGCGATTGCCGGGGAGTTCCACAGCCAACCCTCGGCGGTGCTGGGCGCGGTCTTCATGACCCAGGCCTTCCGGCCGGTGGGCGCGGTTCTCTTCGGCATCCTGGCCGACCGTTATGGCCGGCGTCCGGTGCTGATGGTCAACATTCTCAGCTTCTCGGCGATCGAACTGGCCTGCGCCTTTGCGCCTTCGCTCACCGTGCTGCTGGGGCTGCGGGCGCTCTTCGGCGTCGCCATGGGCGGCGAGTGGGGCGTGGGCGCGGCGCTGGCCTTCGAGAGCCTGCCCAGGGAGGGGCGCGGCGCCTTTTCCGGGATACTGCAGGAGGGCTACGCGATGGGCTCGATTCTGGCCTCGGCCGCCTTCGCTCTCTTCTTTCACTGGATCGGCTGGCGCGGGCTGTTCGTCCTCGGTTCGGCGCCGGCTTTGCTGGTCTTCTATGTACAGGCGCGGGTCGAGGAGTCGCCGGTGTGGCTCGAGGGAGCCAGAAAGCGGCTGGCCCGCTCGGCCGGCGAGGCGCGGAGGGCCAGGGCTGGAGATTTCGCCCGCCTGACGGCCTTTCTGCCTACTTTTCTCTTCCTGGTGCTGCTGATGACGGCCTTCATGAGCTTTTCCCACGGCACGCAGGACGTGTATCCGACCTTTCTCGCGGCCCAGGCCAAACTGACACCGCAGACCGTCGGGCTGATCGGCGTGCTGTACGGCTTCGGCTCCATCGCCGGCGGCATTGTCTTTGGATCGCTCTCTGAGAAATGGGGGCGCAAGCGGGCGATTGTGACCGCGGCGCTGCTGGCGATTCCGGTGATCCCGCTCTATGCCTACGGCCACTCGGCCGTCACGCTGGGCATGGGCGCGGTGCTGATGCAGTTCATGGTGCAGGGAGCGTGGGGCGTGGTGCCGGCCTATCTGACCGAACTGACGCCCGGCCCGGTGCGGGCCACGGCTCCGGGGCTCGCCTATCAACTGGGTGGCCTGATTACCTCGTGGAACGGCAAGGGGCAGGCTCTGGCCGCCGAGCGCTGGGGCAATTATCCGGCCGTGCTGGCCATTACCGTGGTGGTGGTCGCGCTGTCCTTGGCCGGGCTGGCGCTGCTGGGACGCGAGGCCAGGGGGCGGGATTTGTCGGCGGCGTGACGCGCTTGAAAAGCGCAGCTTTTGGCGCACTCCTGGAGCAGGAGCGCGGGCCATGGCGAATCTCGATTGGTCGCAATGCGATGCCGTAGAAAGCGTCCCCGGCAAGGTAAGCGGCGCCTGGGTCTTCAAGGGGACGCGCATGCCGGTCTCTGCGATCTTCGAAAATATCGCCGCCGGGGCCGAAGGCCGAAGATGCTTCTTTCCCCTCTTCAACGCAACGAAAAAGGCCCGCCTGCCGAAGCAGACGGGCCCTTGCAATCGATGGGGAAGCCGCGCGGATTACCGGTGACCGCCGCCGCCGTGACCGCCGCCGCCTGCGTGGCCGCCGCTGAAGCCGCCGCCGACATGACCGCCGCCGCTATAGCCGCGCGCCGTGCCGCCGCTGTAGCCGCGTGCTCCGCCGGCATACACGCCGCGGCCCGCTACCACGCCGCGGCCTCCGTAGCCGTATCCGCCGCGCATTGCATATCCGCCGCGATAGCCGTATCCGCCACGGCCGTACCAGCCGTGACCGCGCCAGCCCCAGCCGTACCACGGGCCCGCGCCGATGAAGACGCCGCCGTAAAACCACTGCGGCCCGTAATAGCCGTAAGGCGCGCAGGCGTAGGGGTAATAAGCGTAGTAGCCCCAATCGCAGACCGGGGGAGCATAAACATCGGGGGCGGCAACGACCGCGGGGCCGACACCGACTCCCACGGCCACCTGAGCCTTTGCCGTTGCCGCGAACGGCAGAGCCAGAAGCAACGCTACAAGAACCAGCCGTAAACTCCGCATAATCTTCTCCTTGTGCTGCCCCGTCCGGTGTTTCCCAGACCTGGGATCGGGAGGTGACCTCCTGCCGCAGCATCTGCCGGCTTGCGGGCTTCGTCGCCCAACCGGCTTCTGTACATTCAGACAGCAGTTGCGCGGTTAAGTTGCGGTCCCGTGAAAAGAATCGTTCCGCGGCGGGGAATTGGCAAGGGCCACAAAAAGCGGCCCCTCCGCTGGGGAGAGGCCGCGGCGCAGGCGCCAGGCAGAGAGCTACCTGCGAAAACGGTCGCGATCGCGGTCGGCGCGCCGGTCGAAACCGCGGCCCCAACCCGGATCGACCCGCACAAAGGGCGCCCGGTCGCGGATGCCGGCAAAGTTCCACCGGCCCGGAACCCAGTAGCCATTAGCCTGGTAGCCGGCGATCCAAACGTATCCCGGCCCAGGGCAGGGCGGAAGGTAGGCCACCGGTCCGTGCGCATAGATCCCGAATTCGGCTGCCTGGGCCGTGGTCGCTCCCCAGCCCAATCCGCCCGCCACCACCGCCGCTCCCAACATCCAATTCCGCATCGCGCCCATCAACCCTCCATCCCCGCCGGCGCTTTGTCAAAGGTCAAAGGCCGGCCCGGCTTCTTTCCGGTTGAGGCTTGGTTCCCGCTGCCTCTTCGGTGTGCCGGTTCTGTACCGATTCAACAGCGGTTGCGGCGAAAGGTTGCGCCGAGCCCGCAAAAATAAACTTGCACAACTTTCTCAAAAACCGGGGTTTATGGCGGATTTTTGGGTAAATCGCGGAACGCCGCGGGCGCAAATGTTACAGTGGAGTTTCGTCTGCAATGTTTGCCACTTCCCAGCACGCGCACTTCATCGGCATCGGCGGCATCGGCATGAGCGGCATCGCCGAGATCCTGCTCAACCTCGGGATGAAGGTCTCCGGCTCCGATCTGCGCCGCGGGCCGGTCACCGACCGGCTGGCCAGCCTGGGCGCCACCATCTACGAGGGCCACAACGCCGCCAACATCGCCGGAGCCACGGTTGTGGTTACCAGCTCGGCCGTCAGCGCCGCAAATCCCGAAGTGCTCGAGGCCCACGCGCGCAAGATCCCCGTCATCCAGCGGGCTGAGATGCTGGCCGAGCTGATGCGCCTCAAGTACGGCATCGCCATCGCCGGCATGCACGGCAAAACCACGACCACATCGATGGTGGCCAGCGTGCTCGCTGCCGGGGGCCTCGATCCCACCGTGGTGGTGGGTGGCCGCGTGGACGCGTTGGGCTCGAACGCCCGGCTGGGAACCACCCAATATCTGGTGGCCGAGGCCGACGAGAGCGACCGCTCCTTCCTCAAGCTCTCGCCCATCCTGGCCGTGGTCACCAATCTCGACCGCGAGCACATGGACTGCTACCACGACATGGCCGATGTGGAGCGGGCTTTTCTGGACTTCATGGACAAGGTGCCGTTCTACGGCGCGGTCACCGCCTGCATCGACAATCCGCTGCTCAAGGGGATTCTGCCCCGCGCCCGCCGCCGCGTCTTTACCTACGGCGTGGCTGCCGAGGCCGATTTCCGCCTGGAGTTCCTCGAGGCCGTCGAGGGGCGCTTTGCGCGCTTCCTGGTAAACACGGCGCAGGGACCGCTGGGCCCCTTCGAATTGCACGTCCCAGGGCGCCACAACGTGCTCAACGCCACGGCCGCGGTGGCCATTGCCCGCCAGCTTGAGATTGCGCCGGACAAGATTGCCGAGGGGCTCGGCCATTTTCGCGGCGTGGACCGGCGCTTTCAACTGCGCGGCACGGCCCGCGGCGTGACCGTGGTGGACGATTACGGCCACCATCCCACGGAGATTCGCGCCACCCTCGCAGCGGCCCGCGAATGCGGCCACCGGCAGATTCACGTGGTCTTCCAGCCGCACCGGTTCTCGCGCACCCTCGATCTGATGGACCGGTTCAGCGACGCGTTTGTGGATGCCGACAGCGTCGTCGTGCTGCCCATCTACGCCGCCAGCGAGGAACCCATCCCCGGCGTGACGGCCGAGCGTCTGGCCGAAAAGATTCAGGGGCCGGCGGTCCAGTTTGCCGCGGACTTTCCCGCAGCGGTGGCCGCCGTCGCCGCCCAGGCCCAGGAGGGCGATCTGATTCTGACCCTCGGCGCCGGGAACGTGAGCCAACTGGCTCCGCAGATATTGGCGGCGCTGGAAAGCGCATAAAAGAACATTTGGGGCTAAAGGATGAGGAGATCCCCCGGCTCTCTCAAGGAGCAAAATTGGTTTGCTCCTTTCCTGATTGTCCAGACCTTCGGTCTGGCGCCCCACTGCCGGGGGATATTTACAGGATGGTAAGATTTCCTTGTTTCCTTGAAGGAGGAGATCGTGCTGGCCAAGATGACCGTCAAAAATCAGCTCACCCTCCCCAAAGCGGTGGCTACCCGTTTCACCGGAGTGGAGTACTTCGACGTCAGCACGGACGGGGCGAGCATCGTTCTGCGCCCGCTGCGGCAGAGCCGCGCGGAAGAAGTGCGTCAGCAGCTTGCCCAGCTTGGCATCGAGGAGCAGGATGTAGCCGTCGCCGTTTCCTGGGCACGCCAAGCCCCGAGACCGTGACGTGGCCCCGCGCCCCGCGGTTCTACGCGTCGTCTTCGATACCAATACCGTTGTCTCTGCTCTCTTGTTTGCCAACGGCCGCCTGGCGTGGCTGCGCCCGCATTGGAGAGAGGGCGGTTGCGTACCGCTGATCTCCCGTGCAACCGCCGCGGAACTTGCGCGCGTTCTTGGCTATCCCAAATTCCGGCTCTCACCCGAAGACCGGCTGGAGCTGTTGGCCGATTACCTTCCTTTTTGCGCGACGGTCGAACCGGCCCAAAGCTGCCCATCGGTCTGCCGGGACGCGAACGATCGGCCGTTCCTCGACCTGGCCCAAAGCGGCAAAGCCGATCTGCTGGTTACTGGCGACGCAGACCCTTTGTCGCTGGCCGGGCAAACGGAGTTTCTCATCGAAACGCCCGAGGCCTATCGATCCAGGGTGTGTGAAACGGGGCAGAATTCGTAGTTCATGCGACAGGTATCCTGGCCCGACATCGATACGCAGCTCCCATACTCCATCCCGGCAGAAGCAGTGATCGCCGAAGTTGCCCGGTTCAATCCGGTCGATTCTCCGGTCAGCGCGATCCTCGCTTTTGTATCGCGGAGTTGACGGCGCCATTCCATGAAGATGGCTTTTTCGTTCTTCGTCAGGTAGTTGCGGATCTCGTACGCCGCATCATTGCCGTTTACAAGCGAATTCGCTTCGAGCAAGAATCCGATCGAGTGCTTGTCCGATCTCGACCTGTTACTTTCGCCCCGTAACGGCGCGGGTTCCCCCCGCGGAGGCTGCGGAAAAAAGCCGGCGGAGGCCGGGCTATAGTGAAAGCTGGCGACTCTCACGACCTTGCTCAGGCGTGATCAGGCAAAGCAGCACCACAAACCGTCCCTTGGTTTGGGAAGATGAAGCGCCCGCGGAGCCTCGCTTCCGGCGCGTGCAGCAAGGTGTGCCCCCGTCGGGGCGCACCTTGCCCGGCATGCCGCTGGAGATGCCGGACCCGGACGCCGACGAACTCCCACGCAAGGGCGGAGCTCGCTTTGACAAATCGGGCCCGGATTTGCAGCGCGGACCCTGGTGGAAGCCGTCGGGCGCCGTGGGCCGCACCCTTCTGGGGTTGGGGATTTTGATCGCTCTGGGCGGACTGATCGCGGCCGGCTCGCTTCTGAAGGCGTACCTGAACCGCGACGCGCGCTTTCGCATCGCCGGAGTCGGCAATATCGAGGCCGACGGGCTGAGCGAGGTGAGCCGCGCCGACGTGCTGCCGGTCTTCGGCGAAGACATCGGGCGCAATATCTTCTTTGTTCCCCTAGGCGAGCGGCGCAAGCAGTTGGAATCCATCCCCTGGGTGCAGGAAGCCACGGTGATGCGGCTGCTTCCCGACCGGATTCGCGTTGCGGTGGTGGAGCGGAAGCCGGTGGCGTTTGTGCGCCAGGGCCAGCAGATCGGCCTGGTGGACGCGAACGGGGTGCTGCTCTCGATGCCCGCCTCCGCCATGGCCCAGCATCATTACTCGTTCCCGGTGGTGACGGGAATCAACCCCCTCGATCCGCCCGCCGTGCGCAAAACCCGCATGGCGGTCTACGAGCGCCTGGTGGCAGAGCTGGACGCCAACAACCAGCGCCTTTCCGAACAGATTTCAGAGATCGACCTCACCGATCCCGAGGATGCCCGCGTGCTGATGCCTGAGCAGGGCGCCGACATCCTGGCTCATTTTGGCGAAGACCGTTTTCTGGAGCGCTACCAGCGTTACAAGGCGCACATCGCCGAGTGGCGCCAGCAGTATCCCAACCTGGCGGCGGCGGATTTGCGCTACGACCAGCAGGTGGTTCTGGAGATGGCTCCCGGCCCGAGCAGCGCGGCAGCCGACCCTAATGCATCGAACCCGAGCGCGGCCAAGCCGCCGGAGGCAAAGCCGGCAGCCAATCCGCCTGCGGCGGCTGCGTCGAAGCCTGCCTCGGCCGCCAAGGCCGCGCCGGGCAAGGCGGGAACCAGCTCCGTGGCCAAATTGAAACAAGCGAAGGCCGGCGCCAGGCCAGGCGCCAAGGCCGGCAAGGGGCCCGCGAAGCCGAAGGCCGCCGCGGCGAAGCTGAAGGCGGTCAAGGCCAAAGCGGCCAAAGAGAAAAAGAAGCGCGCGGAGGCCAAACGCGCCGCGCTCGACCTGAACCGGCAGAAACCCGCCCCAAGAATCCGTCCGGCCACGATTGTGAGCCAGGGCCAGTGAGCGCGATGAGCCAGAAACAGGACAACCTGATCGTGGTGCTGGACATAGGCAGCGCGTGGACCCGCGTGCTGGCTGCCGACCTGAACGAGGGCGCCATGCGCTATCGCGGCCACGGAATTGTCGAGTCGGCCGGCATGCGCAAGGGGCTTATCGCCGAGCTTGCTCCTGCGGCCAAGGCGGTGAAGGCCGCCAACGAGCGGGCCGAACAGGTGGCGCGCATCAACATCGACGAGTGCGTGGTGGGCGTGGGCGGACCGCATATCCGCGGGCTCAACACCAACGGCGGCCTCGATCTGGGCAGCCGCATGCGCGAGATCACCCGCGAGGACGTGCGCAGCGCCGTCGAGCGGGCGCGGGCCGTCGAGCGGCCTCCGGACCGCGAGATTCTGCATCTGCTGCCCCGCCAGTTCATCCTCGACGAGCAGCCGGGCATCTTCGATCCCGTGGGCATGGTGGGCGCGCGGCTCGAGGTGGATCTGCACATCGCCACCTGCTCCGGCAGCGCGCTGCAAAGCACGGTGACCTGCGCCAACCGGGCGGGACTCGAGGTTTCAGAGGCCGTGCTGGAGTCGATTGCCGCCGCCGAGGCCACGCTTTCGGCCGACGAGCGCGAACTGGGCGTCTGCCTGCTCGGCATCGGCGCCCACTCCACCGATCTGGCGGTTTTTTTCGAGGGCGCCGTCGCCCACACCGCCTCGGTTCCCATCGGCGGGATGCACTTTACCAACGACCTGGCGGTGGGCCTGCAGTTGCCGGTGGCGCAGGCCGAGGATCTCAAGCGCCAGTACGGTCATTGCGTGGTGACGGCCGTGCCCCAGGAAGCCGAGATCGAGATCGCCAACCCACAGCCGCGGCGCCTGCCGTTGCGCACCATCGCCGAGATTCTTGAGCCGCGGGCCCGCGAGCTGCTCTACTTTGTGAAGGAAAGCCTGCGCCAGGGCGGCGTGGTCGAGGCGCTGGGCGCCGGTTGCGTGCTCACCGGCGGCGGAGCGATGCTGCCCGGCATGTTGGACGTAACCGAGAGCCAGTTGCGGGTTCCCGCGCGGACGGGGATGCCCGTGCGCCTGTCGAACATGCCCGGAGAGCTTGTCAACCCCGATTTTTCGACGGCCATCGGCATGCTTCTCTACGCGCATCGCACGCGGGTGACCCGCGCCGCGGAAAACAACAGTTTGCGCGCCAAGCTGCGCGCCATCTTTGCAGCCAGTTTTTAGCCAGGGTCTGCTTGCAGACCGCAACGTACAGGAGGCCGGAACCCAATGGACCAACAGACGAATGAAGCCGGAGAGATGCGGATTCAGTATCACGAAGAGCCGGTGCGCGGGGCGCGCATCAAGGTCATCGGCGTGGGCGGCGGCGGCGGCAATGCCGTCAACCGCATGATTCAGGCCCGCATGGAGGGCGTGGAGTTTATCGCCGCCAATACCGACGTGCAGGCGCTCAAGACCTCGCAGGCTCCGGTCAAGCTGCAATTGGGGGTCCGGCTGACCAGCGGCCTGGGCGCGGGCGCCAATCCCGACGTGGGCCGCCGCGCCGCGCTCGAGGATTCGGAAAAGATCATCGAGGCGCTGGAGGGGGCCGACATGGTCTTCGTCACCGCCGGGCTGGGCGGAGGCACGGGCACCGGGGCCGCGCCGGTGATCGCCTCGCTGGCCAGCGAGATGGGCATCCTCACCGTGGCCGTCATCACGCGCCCCTTTGCCTTCGAGGGCAAGCGCCGTCTGCAGCAGGCCGAGCGCGGCCTCAAGGAGCTGCTGGAGAGCGTGGACACCATGATCGTCATCCCCAACGAGAAACTCCTCGCCGTGGCCAAGGACGCCGGCTTCTTTGAGAGTTTCCGCATCGCCGACGACGTGCTGCGCCAGGGCGTGCAAGGCATCAGCGACATCATCACCATCCCCGGCATCATCAACCGCGACTTTGCCGACGTAAAGACCACCATGGCCGGCATGGGCCACGCGGTGATGGGCACGGCGGTGCGCTCGGGCTCGAATCGCGCCATTGAGGCGGCCCAGGCGGCCATGGCCTCGCCGCTGCTGGAGGCCGGCGCCATCGACGGCGCGCGCGGCATCCTCATCAACATCACCGGCTCCAGCTCGCTCAAGCTCTCCGAGGTCAACGAGGCCTCGTCGCTCATCCAGTCCGCCGCCCACGAAGACGCCAACATCATCTTCGGCGCGGTGCTGGACGAAAAGATGGGCGAAGAGGTGAAGATCACCGTCATCGCCACCGGCTTCCGCGACCAGATGCCGGAGCGCCGCGCCCGTATGTTGAGCGTGGAAGAGGCTGCGGTGGTTTCGGTGCCCGTGGTCGCGCCCGACAACTGGATGGACGAGCCTGCTCCCGCCGCGCCGGCGCCCGCGCCGCCGCGCTTCCTCAGCCAGGACGAAGAGCCCGAGGAGGAGAGCGCGGAAGCCGAAGAGCCGGTCTTCTTCTCGGCCGCCAAACCGGCCGCGGAGCCGGCCAAGGCTGAGGCCGCGCCGGCGGATGCCGCCACTCAGTTTGAGCCGGAGGAGCTGGAACTGGTGGCCGCGCCGGCCAGGCCGCAGTTTGCCGAGCTGGCCGAGGAGCCGGCCTATACGCCGCTGCCCAGGGACTACGCTTCGGACTTCGACAACGGCCTGCGCCCCGCGGCGGCGGAGGAGCCGATCGCCAAGCCGGCTCCGGCTCCGGCGCTCTTTCCCGAAAGCGACGAAGAGTCGCAACGGGATTTGGATGTTCCGGCTTTCATGCGCCGGTTGCAGTTCTAGGGTTTTGCGTCTTTCAGGGCATTTGCATTCGGCTTCGAGGGTTGTATAGTGCAAATAGCCCCGTAAAACCGACCGTTCGTGGCAAGTGAAGGACGGTTTTGTTGCCTTTTTGGGTATTGTGTTGATAAACAACGCCTGAAAGCAGCGAGGACGGGGAGCGCAGAAGTCCGGTCACGGCATCTGAGTTCGAAAGGGCTTTTTCGCGGCGAAGGGCACAAGTTGCCTGCGGAATGGCCGATAAGCATCAAGTGCGCCGCCCATGGGCTGACGCATGGCACGTACTCCTGGGTTGAGAGGATGTTGGCTGGATGAAGTTGTCTTGGGTTTGGGCGATTGGAATGATCTTGGGCTGCACGGGCGGCGCGGCGGCGTTGAATGCGCCCCACACGCTGCATCATGCCAAGACGGCGGAACCTCACCTGGTTGAGCCACACCGCGCCGGCGGCCATCATGCCGCGGCGGCGCACTCCGCCAGGCCTGAAACCAAATCCGCCAAAACCCACGCCAAGACCGAGGCTGCGCCGGCAAGGCAACCGGGCAAGGCGGGACGGCAGCAAGCCCGGCTGACGGCAAGAGGCACGTCTAGAGCCAGCGCGCGCCAGGCAGCTCTCACTTCCCGCCGCCATCATCGTTCGAACGAGCGGTTTACCGCCAGTTCCTTTGCCAACGGCGATATCTTTTCCGGCGACGTGACGGCCGGGGAAGACCCGTTGGTCCGCCAGGCGGCCATCGATGCGCTGGGCGACATGAACGGCACCGCCGTGGTCATCGATCCCTCCAATGGACGCATCCTGGCCATGGTCAACCAGAAGCTGGCGCTTTCTCCGGGCGCGGAACCCTGCTCGACGATCAAGATCACCGTCGCCATGGCGGCGCTCTCCGAGGGCCTGGTCACGCGCGACACGCCGGTGCAGTTGGGCGGCTTCCGCATGAACATGACCGAGGCGCTGGCCAAGAGCAACAACCTCTACTTCGAGGAACTGGGCCGGGAACTGGGCTTCGAGCGCGTGCGCCATTACGCCAATCAGTTTGGGCTGGGCGAGCTGGCCGGCTACCACATTCCGGGCGAGCAGTTGGGCGTCTATCCCGACAAGGAATTGCCCGCGTCGGAGGGTGGCGTGGGCCGCATGTGCAGCTTCGGCCAGGGCGTTTCGCTCACTCCGCTGCAACTGGGCGCCTATGTCGCCGCCATCGCCAACGGCGGCACGCTCTACTATCTGCAGCATCCCGCCACGCAGGAAGAAGCCGCCAGGATGGTGCCCAGGGTGAAGCGGACCCTGGACATTGCCAAGTACATTCCCGATCTGCAAGACGGCATGGCCGGTTCAGTGGAATACGGAACGGGCCGCCGCCTGCGCGCCAACTTCCACGAGCTGCCCGTCTTCGGCAAGACCGGAACCTGCTCGGACAAGGGCACCCGCTTCGGCTGGTTTGCCTCCTACTCCGATTCGCCCCAGGGCAGCCTGGTGACGGTCTTCTTCCTGGAAGGCGGCCGGCCCACCTTCGGGCCCCGCGCGGCAGAGTTGACCGGCGTCTTCTACAAGAATCTCTGGGACCGCAACTACTTTGCGGAGAAGACGCAGCAGACCGCGCAGGTAGCGGCGCCCGCGGCTCCGGCCGAGCAGCCGGCGCAGCAGCCTTCCGCGCAACTGGCCGCGCAATAGGCCGTCCGGAACGGTTGCAACCCTTCAATGAAGAGCCGCCACCGGGCGGCTCTTTTTGCCGATCGGGGCAGTTCTCCATTGCGTGAAGCCAATTCCCCGCTGAATCATCGGATAGTACAGGAGACCTTTGCGGTTCTGCTTGCCTCCCGGCATACGGGACCAGACGGTCTGACTCCCGCTCGCAAAGACTGGATTCCCCGATGGAATTGCCGACACATATATTGACGATGTACGGATATCTGCTGCTCTTCGCCTGGGTTTTGGTGGAGCAGTTTGGGATTCCTCTGCCCGCGACGCCGGTGCTGCTGGCTGCCGGAGCGCTCTCCGCCGAGCACGAGATCAGCTTTCCGCTGGCCCTGCTGGCCGGGCTGGCCGCGTGCCTGGCGGCCGACAGCGTCTGGTTCCTCATCGGCCGCCGCTATGGGCACCATGTGCTGCGCCTTCTCTGCAAACTGTCGCTGGAGCCGACCATCTGCGTCCGCCGCACCCAGGACTCCTTTGGCCGCCGCCGCGGCGTCACGCTGATGATTGCCAAGTTCGTCCCCGGACTGGCCACGCTGGCGCCTCCCGTGGCCGGACAGAACGGCATGGGCTTCGGCCAGTTTCTCTTCTTCGACGGCATTGGCGCCACGCTCTGGCTGGGGGCGCTGCTGGCCGCCGGCCGCTTCTTCGGCGACCTGCTCCGGCGCGATCCCAGCCTGCTGGACTGGGCCGGCCGCTTCTCCGGCGCGCTGCTGATCCTGGGCATTCTCGGCTTCTTCCTGGGCCGCGTCATGCGCCGCCGCATGGTGCTCAAAGAGCTGGTGGCCGCGCGGCTGGAGCCGGAGGAACTGAAGAAGCAGCTTGATGCCGGCGAGCCGGTCTATATCGTGGACCTGCGCCATCCGCTGGAGCTGCTGCCGGACCCCTTCACGCTGCCCGGCGCGGTCCACTTTTCGCCCGACGCGCTGGCCGCCCGCCACCACGAGATTCCCCGCGACCGCGATATTGTGCTCTTCTGCACCTGCCCCAGCGAGGCCACCGCCGCCAAGACGGCGATGACCCTGCACCACCTGGGCATCGAGCGGGTGCGCCCGCTGCGCGGCGGCTACGACGAGTGGAAGCGGCTGGGATACCCGATGGATGCCATCCAGCCGGCCATGCCGGCAGGCGAATGATCCGTCACGGCGTGGCGGCGAACAGGGCAGCGATTCTGGTTCCGATCGGCGATCCGATTCCGCTGCATGGATCGGGGCCCGGCGCCGCATCGTAAAAGCCGTTGCTGCCCACGGTGATGTCGTTGAAATCCTTCTGGTTTTTCCAGAGCTTGGGCGAGACAAAGCCCAGCTTGGTTCCGAACGAGGCGAAAAGCCCTGCATAGAGAGGGGCCACCGCGCTGGTGCCGCCGACGACGGTCTGCGCGCCGTGCACATAAATCTCGTAGCCGGTGTTGGGATCGGCATCCCCCGTTACGTCGGGCACCATCCTCCCTTTTCCCGCCTTTTTACCGGCCGGGGCAGGAGGCGCGCCGATCTGAAATGCCTGCACCGGAAAGACGGTCGAGTAGCCGCCGCCGGTTCCTTCGCCGTTGGTCTTGCCGGGGTTGTCGTTCCAGACCGTCTCCTCGGTGGGCGTCTTGTTGGTTCCTCCGCAACCCACGACATGCGGGCAGGAGGACGGACAATCCACATTGGCGGGCGTCTTGCCGCCGTCGCTGGAGTCGTTGTCTCCCGCCGCGGCAAAGACCACCGTGCCGGCCGCGGTCGCGGCCGTGGCGATGCTCTCCATCTGCTCCGCGGCGGTTTTTCCCCAGTTGGCTTCGTCGGAGCCCCACGAGATGGAGCAGACATCGCAGCCGTCCGACGCCGCTTTCTGAACAGCCGTGCCAATATCTTGCGACCAGTAGACACGGATGGTCGCCGCGTGGCCGGTAGCCGCATAGTAGGCCGCTCCAGCCACCTCGATGTCGAGCGCGACCTCGTAATCCGGATCGTCCGCGGAGCCGACGCTCCGGTTGGGACTGTTCTGTGTTCCGTCCACCGAGACGTCGACGATCTGTGGCGAGGGCTGGCCGACGGAATTGAAAAACAGGTCCAGGTCGGACTGGACCCAGCCGCCGCCCAACTCGACAATGGCGATCACTCCGCGGCCGGCGAGGCCCGAGGGCCAGTTGTAGGCGGCGCAGAGATTCGGCACCGTCCACGGACCGGGGGTTGGGGCCGCGGCGGCCTGAACGCCAAGGGGCGCGGGCTTCCGCAGCTTGAAGTAGGGCGTGGATTTGTAGGTGGTGGAGTAGCGCGACGGGGAATGGCTCATGGGATCTCCTTGTTACGACACGAGCGTCGTGCGCGGAAGTATGGCACAGGCTGGTTTTGACAAGCAAAAGAAATTCCAGCGAAGAATTTCCATGCCCGGCCCGTCCGGTCGGCGGGCTTTGCGGCTGCGCCGCCACGGAGAGGCGCGGCGAAGGCCGTAGTATGAATGGGGAAGAAGCAGAATCTCAGGAGCACCCCTTGGCTTACGACGATTTGCGCGATTGGATGAAAACCCTCGAAAAGCATGGCGAACTGAAGCGCATCACGGAAGAAGTCTCACCGGAGCTGGAGATTACGGAGATCACCGACCGCGTGAGCAAGATCGGAGCCGGGCGCGGCGGCGCGAAGGGCAGTGCAGGGAAGTATGCGCCTGGCGGTCCGGCGCTGTTGTTTGAAAATGTAAAAGGCAATCCCGGTCACAAGGTGCTCATCAACCAGTTCGGCAGCGAGCGGCGCATGGCGCTGGCTCTCGGCGTGGACAATCTGGATGAGATTGCCGGCCGCATCGCAGGTCTGATGAACGTCAAAGCTCCGGAGGGCTTTATCGACAAGCTCAAGATGCTGCCGCAACTGGGCGCGCTGGCCAGCGCATTTCCCAAGACCGTGAGCGCCAAAGACGCGCCGTGCAAGCAGGTTATTCTGCGCGACAACTTCGATTTGAATCAGTTTCCCATCCTCAAGTGCTGGCCGCACGACGGCGGCCCGTTCATCACCTTGCCCTGCGTGCATACCAAAGATCCGCGCAGCGGCAGGCGCAACATCGGCATGTATCGCATGCAGGTCTACGACGGCCAGACCACCGGCATGCACTGGCAGCGGCAGAAGGTGGCCGCCGAGCACTATCGCGAGGCGCTGCGCCAGGCTGCTGCGGCGCACTCCTCCGAAGGTCCGCTCCATGCAATGGTGGCGGCGATGGCGGAGTCGGCGGGCGGCGCGGTCAGCATTCCCGACGGCCCTATCGGCGGCCTGCCGCAGGTGGCCATGGGCAATTTGAAGGGCTCGCGGCTTGAAGTCGCCGTCGCCATCGGCACCGATCCGGCAACCACTTTCGCCGCCATCGTGCCCGCGCCGCCTGAGGTGGAAGAGTTCCTCATCGCCGGCTTCCTGCGCGGCAAGCCGGTCGAGATTGTGAAATGCGAGACGGTCGATCTCGAAGTCCCGGCCCACGCCGAGATTGTGCTCGAAGGCTACGTGGAACTGGGCGAGTTGCGCACCGAAGGGCCCTTCGGCGACCACACCGGCTTCTACACCATGACCGACGAGTACCCGGTCTTCCACCTGACCTGCATCACCCATCGCAAGGACCCCATCTATGCCGCCACCATCGTGGGCAAGCCGCCCATGGAGGATGCCTGGATGGGCAAGGCCGTGGAGCGCATCTTTTTGCCCGCGATGAGAATGCAGATTCCCGAACTGGTGGACATTCATCTGCCCGTCGAGGCGGTCTTTCACAACCTGATGCTGGTCTCGATCAAGAAGAGCTATCCCGGCCAGGCGCGCAAGGTGATGCACGCCATCTGGGGGCTGGGCCAGGCCATGTTTACCAAGTGCATCGTGGTGGTGGACGAGGACTGCGACGTGCAGGACATGGGCGAGGTGGTGCTGCGCGTGGCCAACAACATCGATCCCGAGCGCGACATCCAGTTCACGCTGGGTCCGGTCGATTCGCTCGATCACGCCGCGCGCCTGCCCAACTACGGATCGAAGATGGGCATCGACGCCACGCGCAAGTGGAAGGCCGAAGGCTTCGCGCGCCCCTGGCCGGCGATGATCGAGATGGACCGCGAAACCAAAGCCAGAGTCGATGCCCTCTGGCTCAAGCTGGGGCTATAATCTACGCGGCGAGCTGAATATTTTGGTACACTCAATCGCCGGAGGATTCTATGCGTTTCACTGGGGTGGCGGCGCGCACAGGCCGCTTCTGAGCAAGCCGCCCGGCGTCAGCAATTGATTCAGAGTTGGCTGTTGCTACAGAATATGAACCGGCCGCAAACCCAGAACCTGAATGTAACGGTTTCGGACTGCACACGGCTTCCTGCTTTGTGCGGGGGAAGGTAGTTAGGGCGGGTGACGCTTGAAACCATCCTGCTGACGATAATGGAGCGATGACATGAAACGAGCCATTGCCGCGATTCTTTTTTGTCTTTTGGCGACGATGCCGGCCAGCGCCGAGAAGATCGTAATTTGGAAATACCACACACGAGAATCCTTCGATAAAGCCTACGACTCAACCATCCGAGCTATATCCCTGGCACGTTTTGTTGTTCGATCCAATGACAAGCAACAGGGTACGATCCATGCCAACCTTATGTGCTGGGGTGGGATTGGAGGAGAATATGGAGCCGTTCTCATTATTGTAAGAAAAGAGCAGGAAGGAGCCTACATCGAGGCCACATTTACGAAACATGGAGGCGGGATTGGTACAGGACCACAGCGGTGGGCAAACGATCTTGCCAAGGGATTAAAGGAAGAATTACCCGACATAACTATCGAAATAGAAAAGCCTTAGTTAAGCCGGGTGGCCTAGGTCCGGATTCTCGGACCTGGGATACTATGAACTCCAACCTGCCGTTTTCTGACCACTGTTCACTGTCAACTGGGCTGGAGTCCCACCCTTGACCGCCGATAACTGAGACCGAGGTGTGACACGATGGAAGAGCGAGATGTAAATACCTGGGAAGACTTTGAGAAACAGTTGCAAGACTTGCGGAGAGAACGCGACGCATCGTCCGACTCGCCAAACGCCTCCTTATTGTTCCGCGGTCAAGAAGCCTCCTGCTGGTTACTGGAGACAACGCTCGACCGCAAACGAGAGCGCATGCTGTTTAGAGACTACTACCATATAATCTCCAAGATTCAACCGCAGATCGAGACTCTTACAGAAAAGGAATGGCCGATTCCTGATTACCCGGAGGTGGAACAATCAACGAGAGAATACGATGCGTTCAATCTGCAACTATGGAGTGGGAGGTGTCCCGGCTATGCTTATATGGCCTACCTACGGCACCATGGATTTCCGTCACCACTTCTGGACTGGACCCGATCACCGTATGTGGCTGGATACTTTGCCTTTTACAAAGCCAATATGACTTCCACGAAAAGAGTTTCCATCTATGTCATCTCAGAAATTCGAAACAAGGTATCTGGTAATAACATGCCCGTACTTTACCCGTATGGACCATATGTCAGGACGCATCGCAGGCATGTTTTGCAGCAGAGCGAATACACGCTTTGCCTCGGGTTCGAAAACGAATGGCGGTTTGAACGGTATGACACCGTATTTGATCAAGGCCCTCATCAGCAGGCTGCCTGCGTAAAATTTACGATCCCGGTGGCCGAGCGGGCAAAGGTGCTCAGATTACTCGATTCGTACAATTTGAATTCATTCTCTCTCTTTGGCTCTGAAGAAAGCATGATGGAAACACTATCGATTAGAGAATTTTGTTTGAACGAAGATACTCAAAGGATAACTGCTGCAAAGTAGTGCGTTGCCAGCCGTCGATCGCCGGGTACGCCATATCCGGATTTTCGGACCCGGGGTACTACAAACCCCAACCAGCGTTTTTCTGATCTCTGCCCCCTGATCTCTGTCCTCAGGCTGCGGCAGGCACTTTCTTCGGCCTGCCGCCCTTGCGGCCGTTGGCCCGTGACGCCCGCGCTTTCGCAGCGCTCTTAACTTTGCCGCCCAGCTCTCCCAGGCGTGCGGCCATCCATTGTTTCGATCCGAAGAACCCTTCCAACAGCGATGGGATGTACAAGTCGGCGTCCAGCGCGGGGAAGTGAAGGCCGAAGCCCGGCGGGTCAATCTCGATCTCCCGCAACTGTTCGCCTGTGGCCGTCTCCAGCCCTTGAGCATCGCGCGGCGAGAAGGAAATCTCCAACCCAGTGCTCAGGCGCACCACAACCCGTCCGATGCGGCGATCGTAACGGGCGCTGAGGGCGTGGGGAATTGTAGCCAGCATCTCTTGCCCTCTGCGGTTGGCTTCCAGGAATTCTTTATGCTCATCCATGTATTTCCTCCCATGCCTTGCACAGTTCGGCGATGTGATCCAGCAACTTCGCTTGAATGTCGTGCAACTGGCGATCTGAAAAACCGAAATTTGCCCGCAAACTCAGTGGGCCCGCCGGACAATTCAAGTTGAAAATGGCGCTGTTTCCCTGCCCGATGAGGTGAACGTGTGCCGGCCAATGATCGTTGGGGTAGATAACGACGCGCAGACTCCCCAATCTCAAGACGGTTGGCATGAGAGCAGAGTACCATAAACCTGAGCGGTTAGGATAGAGTCCGGACCGAAATCGTTCACGATAGGCCCAGGTCCAGATTTTCGGACCTGGAAAACGTGCGCCGAGTCGTCACTGCCCTCTGCGATACCCTAAACTCATGCGGGGCAATTTTTCCAGGGCTTTTTATCTCCTCATCGCGGTAGTGCTCACCGCCGCCGCTCGTCTCTGTGCCCAGCAGGCGCCGGATACTTTTCACTGGATCGACTTCCACTCGGCGAAGGACCAGGATGTCGTTGTCTGGGTCGCGCGGTCGCTGGTGGTCGAGGATTGGACGGCGATTCGCGAGATCGGCGTCGAGTACGACGCGGCGCTGGTGGTCACTGCCAAGCGGGCCACGCCGCAGTCGCCGGCCCATGCAGACAGCTTCACCGTGTGGAACGTGTCGCTGACCAATCACGGCATTACGCCGCTGATCCGGGGCGTGAATCTGCGCTGGCTCGACTGGATGCGCTTTGCCGATGGCGCGCCGGAGGAGCCGGCCGTTCTCTACGACAATTGCCGCGAGTGCGCGGCCAACACCTATTTCACGGCCTTCCACTACGACATGGCGCAGCACGCGTGGGCGGCCCGCTGGATGCGCGGCGGGCAGGGAGTCTCCGTTTGGAGCGCCAACACGCCCGCCGGCGTGGCCTGGACGCAGGTTTACGCGGGGCTGGCCGAGCCCAACGGGCGCGAACTCGTCGGCGCCTGGAACCACTTCGACTATGGCAAGCAGAAGGACGCCGACGATTTTGTCTACCGCTACGATCTGGACCCCTTCAGCGGCCTGGAACGCACCCAACTGCTTAGCGGCAAGGACGCCGAAGCGATGAAGCTGCGCCTCTGCCGCGTGCAGGACGCGATTCCAGGACTGGCGCGGGGGCAGGATTCGCCGCTCTGCCAGCAGCTTGTGCCGCCCCGCCTGGAGCGCAAGCCCGTCACCACGCCGCCGGCCAACAATCGCGGCCAGTCGGCGCCGCCCGGCTCCCGGCGCTGATCCCGGTTCTGAGATGGTCAATTGAGGACGGTCTGGCTCTGCATGTTCCGGATAGCATCGAAGCTATTGGAGCGTGAAATGAGATCTTTTCCTGTTTTTGCCCGATTGGCCCTGTTTTCCCTCGCTGCTTTGCTTTGCACGGCCGGATGCCACAAGAATCCAGCCCAGGTCGCCTCGGATGCCAACCAGGCGGGCGCCCAGGATCAATCGACAGATCCTGCAGCGTCCAACCTGGCTCCTGTCGAGGCAGCAACGGACCCTGCGGCGGCCGCTTCCTCGGCGGCCAGCCCGGCGCCAGCATCCTCTGCTGCAACGCAGAGCGCTCCGCCGCCGGATTCGGGCGCCTCCTACGACCAGGCTTCCAATCAGGCTCCCGACGATTCGAGCTACGGAGACCAGCCGGTAGCCTATGCTCCCCAGCCGCCGCCGCCGCTGCCCGACTACGACCAGCCGCAGGCTCCCGGCGACGATTATCTCTGGACGCCCGGCTACTGGGCCTGGGCTCCCTCAGGCTATTACTGGGTGCCCGGCGTGTGGGTCGAGGCTCCGTATGAGGGCGCCCTGTGGACGCCCGGCTACTGGGGCTTCTGGCATAACCGCTACGGATTTCACCGTGGATACTGGGGTCCGCACATCGGCTTCTACGGCGGCGTCGACTACGGCTTTGGCTACATCGGCTTCGGCTATCAGGGCGGTTACTGGGGCGGAGGCCACTTCAACTACAACCGCTCAGTCAACAACATCAACGTTTCCGTGGTGCACAACGTCTATAGCCGCTCGGTCGGCGAGAACAACCGCGGCGGCGCCCGCGTGAGCTTCAACGGCGGATCGGGCGGAGTGCAAGTGCGAGCCAGGCCTGCGGAAGTGGCGGCATTGCATGAACAACATGCCGCGCCCATGAAGGCGCAGGTGCAGAATGAGCGCGCTGCCAGCACCAACCGGGCTCAGTTTGCCAGTGTCAATCATGGTCGGCCAGCCAGCCTGGCCGTCAGCCAACCTCTTGCGGCAGATCGCAACGTGCGGGTTCCCGCGGCGGTACAGACGCGCACGCAGGTCGCTGCGCAGCAACAACAGCGCCAAGTCGCCCCGCAACAACAACAGCATCAGGCGGTTCCGCAACAGCAACAACATCAAGCGGTTCAGCAACAGCAGCATCAGGCTGTACCGCAACAGCGGCAAGCAGCTCCGCAACAGCGTCAGGCTGTACCGCAACAGCGCCAGGCAGCCCCGCAACAGCGTCAGGCTGCGCCACAACAACGGCAGGCTGTACCGCAACAGCGCCAGGCTGCTCCGCAACAGCGTCAGGCAGCTCCACAACAACGGCAGGCAGCCCCGCAACAGCGTCAGGCAGCCCCGCAACAGCGTCAGGCTGCGCCCCAACAGCGTCAGGCAGCCCCACAACAGCGGCAAGCAGCCCCACAACAGCACCAGGCCGCTCCTCAACACCCGGCCGAGGAGCATTCCAAGAAGTAGCGTCTTGCGGGAGATCCGCACCGGACGCTGCGGGTGTCAAGGGAAAGGGTGCGCAATCACTCTGCCGTCAGAACGCGGATGGCCACCAGGTTGCGCACCCAGCGGGCGGGGCGTTTTTCTCCCGTGGCGACAAGCATCAAAGGCCCGCTGCCCGCCAGGGCCTTGCCGTCCAGCGAGTCGGCCACGATCACCGTGGCGTCGTGCACGTCGGGGTTGACCTCGGCCACGGAGTAGACCGCCTTGTAGCCGTCGGAGCCCTCGGCCACCAGATAGAGCCGGAGATCTTTGCCGTGCGGCTTGGCGGGTACGCCCAGCCGCGCGAGCAGGTCGATCAACGGCACGCCGGAGTAAGTCTGGTTGGCCCCCACATGCACGTTGCAGACGGTGAAGGTCTTGTGCGGCAGCGCGGCCAGCGCGGCCGGGGTCCACTCCGCCGATTTGTCTCCGAAGACGATCTTCAGCGGGCCGGCCGGGACCGCGGGCTTGGCCATGCCGTGGTCCATATTCATCTCATGGCCCATCTCCATGGTCTTGTCTTGTCCCATCGTCATGGATTTGCCGTGCTCCATGCCCATTGCCATGCCGGGGGCCATCTCCATGCCTTTGCAGGGATTCGTTTCCATGCCGCCCATCGGACCCATGGGCAAGGGTTGCGGCTGGCTTTGCTGCGCCGCCTGCCCGCTCGCCACGCCCGCGCCCAGCCCCAACAGGAAAACCGCCGCCCAAACCGTGCTTCGCATCCTGAACTCCTCCCGGAATCCATCGTATACTGGCCTCATGTCGATCGTGCGCAACATCGCGGGCATCGCCAAGGGCATGAGCATCACCTTCCGGGAGATGCTGGAACCGACGCTGGTGGAGAACTACCCCGACGGCCCCGGCCCCTTGCGCGGAGCGGTCTTCGAGTCGCGCTTCCGCGGCGCGCATGTGCTGCAGCGCGACGAGAACGGCCTGGAAAAATGCGTGGCCTGCTTTCTCTGCGCGGCGGCCTGCCCCTCGAACTGCATTTATATCGAGGCCGCGGAAAACACCGCGGAGCAGCGCATCTCCTCCTCCGAGCGTTACGCCAAGGTCTATAACATCGACTACAACCGCTGCATCTTCTGCGGCTATTGCGTTGAAGCCTGCCCCACCGACGCCATCACCCACGGCCACGGCTTTGAGCTGGCCACCCTGAACGCCACCAACCTGGTGATGCGCAAGGAAGACATGCTGGTGCCGGTGAGCGCGTTGACTGCGGCGAAATAGCTCACCGGCATCTCCTTCCTGCTTCTGGATCGCTTTGGCGCGTTCCGGGTCAACGGCTATTCTGATGAGTGCACCCTCCGCTCCTAGCAGAACTGAGGCCTTCATTCCATGCAAAGTTCTTACGAATATCACCCGCTGCAGAAGATCCTCGAGAGTCGCATCGCCATCATCGATGGCGCGATGGGCACCACGATCCGCACCTACGGGATGACGGAAGGGGATATCCGCGGGCAGCGCTTCAAGAACGCGACCAAGGACCTGAAGAACAACGGCGACCTCTTCAGCCTGACGCAGGCGCAGATGATCTGCGACATCCACCGGCGGTTTCTCGAGGCCGGGGCGGACATCATCGAGACCAACACCTTCGGCGCCACCAGCATCGCCCAGAGCGAATTCTTTGTGGACGATCCGCGCGAGCGCGGCGGCAGAAAAGATCCCGAGTTCTACCAGAAGATCGTCGACGATCCCTTCCTCGGCGGCCTGGCCTGGGAGATCAACGAGCAGTCGGCGCGGCAGTGCCGCGAGTGGGCCGATCGCGTGGCCAACGCGACGGGGCGGCAGCGCTTCGTCGCCGGGTCCATCGGCCCCTTGACGGTCTCTCTCTCCAACTCGCCCGACGCCGACGATGCGGGCTTTCGCGTGGTTACCTTCGACCAGGTGAAGACCGCCTACGCGCAGCAGGTGCGGGCGCTGATCGCCGGCGGAGTGGACCTGCTGCTGGTGGAGACCATCTTCGACTCGCTCAACGCCAAGGCGGCGCTGGTGGCCATCCGCGAGGTCTTCGACGAGGACGGCCTTGCCGCCAGCAACAGGGAACTGCCGGTGATGATTTCGGCGGCGGTGGGCCGCGGCGGCGAGACGATGATCTCCGCGCAGACGATTGAGGCCTTCTGGAACGCGGTGGAGCACGTGAAGCCGCTGTCGGTGGGGCTCAACTGCTCTCTCGGTCCCGATCTGATGTATCCGTTCCTGGCCCAACTTGCGCAGAAGTCGGGCGCGGCCATCTCCTGCTATCCGAATGCCGGCTTGCCCAATCCGCTCTCGGCCACCGGGTTCGATCTGGGGCCGGCAGACATGGCCCGTTTCCTGGGCGACTTTGCGCGCGGAGGGCTCATCAATATTGCCGGCGGCTGCTGCGGCAACACGCCCGAGCACATCGCGGCCATCGCCAAAGCGCTGGAAGGCAAGCCTCCGCGGCAGCTTTGGCCGGCGTTCGCCGCGGATTCTCCCGCCGCCGGGAACGCCAGCGTTGCCATCGCCGAAGCCAAAGAGACGAAACCCCTTCGTCTTTCCGGTTCGCAGCCATTCACCCAGCAGCCCGGCGTCTTCATCCTGATCGGCGAGCGGACCAATGTGGCCGGCTCGCCCAAGTTCGCCCGGCTGATCAAGGAAGGCAACTACGAGGAAGCGGTCAGCGTAGCCCGCCAGCAGGTGGAGAACGGCGCCAACGTCCTCGACATCTGCATGGACGAGGGCATGATCGACGGCGTGACGGCCATGACGCGCTACCTGCAGTTGCTGGCCAGCGAGCCCGAAGTCGCCAAGGTTCCCTTCATGGTGGACTCGTCGAATTGGGAGGTGATCGAGGCGGGGTTGAAGTGCCTGCAGGGCAAGGGAATCGTCAACTCGATCTCGCTGAAGGAAGGCGAAGAGAAGTTTCGCCAGCACGCCGCAACCGTGCTGAAGTATGGCGCGGCGGCGGTGGTGATGGCTTTCGATGAACAGGGCCAGGCTGCAAGTTACGAGGATAGGATTCGCATCTGCGAGCGGGCCTACCGCATTCTCGTGGACGAAGTCGGCTTTCCGCCCGAGGACATCGTCTTCGACCCCAACATTCTCACCGTCGCTACGGGCATGGAGGAGCACAACAACTACGCGGTTGACTTCATCCGCGCCACGCGTTGGATCAAGGCCAACCTGCCTCACGCCAAGGTCTCGGGCGGCGTCTCGAATATCTCGTTCAGCTTTCGCGGCAACAACAAGGTGCGCGAGGCCATGCACTCCGCGTTTCTCTATCACGCCATCGCGGCCGGCATGGACATGGGCATTGTGAACGCCGGCATGTTGGAGGTGTACGAGCAGATCGAGCCGGAACTCAAGGCGCTGGTCGAGGACGTGCTGCTGAATCGCCGCCCCGATGCGACGGAACGCCTGGTCGAGTTTGGCGAGACGCTCAAGGGCGCGGGCGCGGTTGCGACGGAAAAGAAGACCGAGGAGTGGCGCAACGGAACGGTCGAGGAGCGCCTTTCTCATGCGCTGGTGAAGGGCATCGACGCGTACATCGAACTGGACGCCGAGGAAGCCCGCATCAAACTCGGCCGTCCGCTGGCGGTTATCGAAGGCCCGCTGATGGCCGGCATGAGCGTGGTGGGCGATCTCTTCGGCGCCGGCAAGATGTTCCTGCCCCAGGTGGTCAAGTCGGCCCGCGTGATGAAGAAGGCCGTGGCCCACCTGACGCCGTATATGGAAGCCGAAAAGGCCGCCAAGGTTGCGGCCGGCGAAGTGGTGAAGGCGCAAGGCAAAATCCTGCTGGCAACGGTCAAGGGAGACGTGCACGACATCGGCAAGAACATTGTCGGCGTGGTTCTGGCCTGCAACAACTACGACGTTATCGACCTGGGGGTGATGGTTTCCTGCGAAAGGATTCTCGAGCGCGCCCGGGCGGAGAAGGCCGACATGATCGGCCTCAGCGGCCTGATCACGCCCTCTCTCGACGAGATGGTGCATGTGGCCCGCGAGATGGAGCGCCAGGGCTTCAAGTTGCCGCTGCTCATCGGCGGGGCAACCACCAGCCGGGCGCACACGGCGGTGAAGATCGCGCCCTACTATAGCGAGCCGGTGGTGCACGTGCTGGATGCCAGCCGCGCGGCGCCCGTGACGGCCAGCCTGCTCAGCGAAGAGAGCAAGCCCGCGTTCGTGGCGCAGTATCGCGCGGACTACGAGGCGCTGCGCAAGGCCCACGCCGCCCCGCGTCCGAAGGCCGTGTCCCTTGAGACCGCGCGCACCAGGCGGACTCCGATCGAGTGGCGCGCGGAAGAGCTGCCCGCGCCCGCGTTCACCGGCGTGCGCGTGCTGGAGGACTTTCCTCTGGTTACGCTGCGCGAGTTTATTGACTGGACTCCCTTCTTCCACGCCTGGGAGCTGAAGGGCGTTTATCCGCGCATTCTCGACGACGAGAGGCAGGGCGCGCAGGCGCGCCAGATCTTTGCCGAAGCCAATGCCTTGCTCGACACGATCGTCGCGAAGAAGCGGATCGCGGCGCGCGGCGTCTACGGCTTCTTTCCGGCGAACGCCGTGGGCGACGATGTCGAACTCTACACCGACGAAACGCGCGAAAATGTGCTGGAGCGGTTCCACTTCCTCCGCCAGCAAGCGCACAAGGAAAGCAGCGAGCCCTGTAGATCGCTCTCAGACTTCATCGCGCCCAAAGAGACGGGTCTCCCCGATCACATCGGCGCCTTCGCGGTCACCAGCGGCATCGGACTCAAGGAGCTATGCGACGGGTTCAGGGCGAAGCACGACGACTACAACGCCATCATGGCGGAGGCCATTGCCGACCGCCTGGCCGAGGCCTTTGCCGAGTGCCTGCACAAGCGCGTGCGCGAGGAGTGGGGCTACGGCCGCGAAGAGGGCCTGGACATCGACGAACTGATCCACGAAAAATATCGCGGCATCCGGCCGGCCGCGGGCTATCCGGCCTGTCCCGATCACACCGAGAAGGGCGCGCTGTGGCGCCTGCTGCATGTGGAAGCGAACACCGGAATGCGGATTACCGAGTCGTTTGCCATGTGGCCTGGATCGAGTGTGAGCGGGCTCTACTTCGCCCATCCGCAATCGCGCTATTTCTCGCTGGGCAAGATCGAACGCGACCAGGTCGCCGACTATGCCGGGCGCAAGGGAATGAGCGTAACAGAGGTTGAGCGCTGGCTGGGACAGAACCTGAACTACGATCCGGCAGAATAAGGACCAGATGAGGGCCAGACAAACCAATCGTCCCGCTGCGCGAAACTTCGACCAGGAGCTTGCGGAGTTGGATGCTCTGAAGGGCGCCGCGCTCGACGACGCCCAAATCGAGCACCTGCGCAAGACGCTCGCCCACCGCAACAACTTTCTCGTCGCCAAAGCGGCCAGGCTGGTAGCCGATGCGGAGCTCTTCGCTCTGCTGCCCGATGTGCTGGCGGCCTACGAGCGCTTTTTCATCGACGCGGCCAAGACCGACCCAAAATGCTGGGCAAAGGAGGCGCTCGTCAAAGCTCTCGTCAAGCTGGAGCACCGCGAGAAGGACGCCTACCTGCGCGGAATGCGGCATCATCAATTGGAGGCCAGTTGGGGCCCTCCGGTGGACTCGGCCGGAGCCCTGCGCGGCGCCTGCACGCTGGCGCTGGTCGATTGCCCCGGCATCAGCGACGCCGATCTGCTGGCCATTCTCCTCGAACCGCTGCTGGACTCCGACAAGACGGTGCGCATGGAGGCGGCGCGGGCCATCGGCCAGGTGGGCGGCACGAGCGCCGCGCTTCTGCTGCGCCTGCGCGCGCTGCTGGGCAAGCACGAGCCGGAGCCCGAGGCGATGGGCGCGGTCTACTCCGCGTTGCTGGGCCTGGAGGGCAAACGCGCCATTCCGGTGGTTGCGGCGGCGCTGAAAGAGGGCGACGAGCTGGCCGCCGAGGCCGCCTTTGCCCTTGCCGGCCTGCGCGCTCCAGAGGCGCTGGCCGCGCTGATCGCCCGCTTCCGCGCCGGAGCCGACGCATGGTTCGCCTCGGTCCTCTTCAGCGCCGTTGCGTTCACCCGCCTGTCCGAGGCGATGGACTTCCTGGTCGCGATTGTCGAGCAGGATGCGCGCGAGGCGCCCGCGGCCATCGAGGCCATCGGCCGCAGCGCGCCAACGCCGGAGCTGCGCGCCCGCGTCGAACAGGCCATCGAGCAGGCTGACAGCATGAGGCTCCGCCAGGCCTTCCGCGAGCACATGCCGGCGTGAAGGCCGGGCTTTTTTCCGGCGGATCTTTCCTGTCAAGTTTAATTTTATCTAAGCTGTTCTTATGGAACGAGTTGCAGGTTGCGCATTCTTAGCGCGGCCACGGGCATACTAGGAAGTAAGGCAATCGGCGCGTGTGTGTTCCCCGGAGTGCCAGGAAACTCCCCGGTTCAATCTGTCAGGGATGTGAGAGGTCCGTACCGAACCCCCAAATACCCCAGGGGGGTATGAGAGGTTTCATGTTCCCGGCTCGGCCGCGCGTTTGACTCGAGTGTTTGCAGGTGCTCTGATGGTTGCGGCGGGATGGGCGGCTTGCCCGTCCCTTTTCAATTGCGGGGAGTTGGAATGCGGGCAGGTGCGGGGATGTTGACGGCGGTGCTGGTAACGGGCTTTTTGTTGTGCGGATGCGGCAGCGGCACAACCCAAACGCAAACGCAGGCCGCCGCGCCCACTATCTCCACTGCCGCCGCGCAGAACGGAGCGGTGGTCGTCAGCCTGGCCTCCGCAACCTCCGGCGCCAGCATCTACTACACCCTGGACGGCTCGACGCCGACAACATCGTCGCAGCAATATCAGGCGCCGTTCCTGGTGGCCTCGAACCTGACGCTCAAGGCCATGGCCACGGCCTCGGGCGAGACCGCCAGCGGCGCCGCCAACCAGAGCTTTGCGCCCAATATAGCCTCCGGCACGCTGGTGTGGTCCGACGAGTTCTCGAACTCCACCGGCGCCAACGCCCAGCCCAATCCGCTGGTCTGGACTTACGACACGGGCAACAGCGGCTTCGGCAACGGCGAACTGGAGAACTATTGCGCGTGGGCCTCGAACGCCGCTCCGTGCAGCACCACGAACCCGAACGCCTTTGTGGGCGCCGACGGTTATCTGCACATTGTGGCCGAGCAGCCCTCGGCCGGGGTGTACACGTCGGCCCGGCTCAAGTCCCAGGGCCTGTTCAGCTTTCAGTATGGCAGGATCGAGATTCGCGCCCAGGTTCCGGAGGCGCAGGGCTTCTGGCCGGCTTTCTGGCTGATGGGCAACAACATCGCCACCGTGAATTGGCCGGCCTGCGGCGAGATGGATGTGCTGGAGCGGGTGAACGCGGCGGCCACGCCCGATTGGAACGCGGGCTCGATTCACGGAACCGGCTTTACCGGCTCCACGGGCCTGGGAACGGATTACGACTTTCCCGCCGGGCAGACGGCGGCCGGCTGGCACACCTACGGCATGATCTGGAGCAAGGGCAGCGTGGCCTATTACGTGGACGATCCCACCCATCCTTACGCCACCTACACACCGTCGAGCCTCGACGGAATCTCCGGCGCCACGTGGCCCTTCGATGCCGGGCAGAGCAACTTCATTCTCCTCAATCTGGCCGTCGGCGGCAGTTGGCCCGGCCCGCCCAATGCGAGCACGCCGTTTCCTTCCGAGATGCTGGTGGACTACGTCCGGGTGTATACCAACTAAGGCGTCGCGGCCAACCGGGGCAATTTCGCGCAGGCTGCTTGCCTTCGATTCTTGCCGCCCGCCTTACGATACGAAGTAAACCATTTTATATCATATACTTAAAGCGATTCAAGCGACCGCGCCGGCAAGGGGCGCCCCGGCGCGAAGAGCCCCTTCATGACGGCAGGGTTATCGCTTGAACAAGATATTTGCACCGTATTTGCATCTGTTTGACCGTCCCGTTACAATTCCGGGCGGATACTACTCCCGTGAACTCGCACGTTCGGCAGAAAGTTCCATTGAGACTCGCCTCCGGTTCCACCCCTCTGGTGGACTTGTCATTTCCCACACTTGCTCCCTCCCTGCCCGCACCGGCCAAGCCGCGCATTCATGCGGAAGTGGGCCGCTACCGGCTGCGCCTGGCGCAGAGCGCCGAAGATCGCGACGCCGCCTGCCGGCTGCGCTTCAAGGTCTTCAATATCGAGCTGGGCGAGGGGCTTCAGAGCGCCTATCGGACCGGCTTGGACACCGACCGGTTCGACCTTTTCTGCGAGCACCTGCTGGTCGAGGACAAGCTCGAGGAAAATCCGGCCCGGCGCATCGTGGGCACCTACCGCATGCAATCGGGAACCACGGCCGCGCGCCACATGGGCTACTACTCCGAGCAGGAGTTCAATTTTGCCCCGTATGAACCGCTCCGGGGCGACATCCTCGAGTTGGGCCGCGCCTCCATCGACCGGGAACATCGCACCCCCGAGGTGCTCACCTTGTTGTGGAGGGGGATCGCGCAGTATGCTACCGACATGGGGCTGCGCTACCTGATCGGTTGCTCATCGTTGAACTCGAAGGACCCGGCGGAAGGCTGGCAGATGTATCGCCAGCTCGAGCACTATCGGGTGCCACCGGAGTTCGAGACCGAGCCGACCGCCGCGTACGCCTGTCCCCGCGAGCAAGACAGCCGGCACGCACAGCCGCCGGCCCTCCAGCAAGACCAGCCGTCGCCCACTCCGCAAAAGGTGCCCAAGCTGCTGAAGACCTATCTGGCCATCGGCGCGCGCATCGGCGGACCGCCGGCCTGGGACCGGGATTTTGGCACCATCGATTTCCTTACGCTGCTCGATCTCCGGTTGATTGCGCCCTCGGCGCGCAACCGCTTTCTGGCGCCGCTGACCACGTGAGCTTGCGTGCCCTCCGGCGCGCTGTGGCGCTGGCATTCAATCTTGTCCTGTGCATTGTCCGCTTCTGGCTCCTGCGCCTCGGCGGGCCCGTCACCCTGGAGCGTCGCGCCCACTGGGTGCAGACGTCCGCCCGCGGCATTCTGGCCAGCCTGGGCGTTCAGTACCGGGTCGCCGGCGAGCCGCCCACGCGCGGGCTGGTCGTCTCCAACCACCTCAGCTACATCGACATTCTCGTTCTCTCCTCGGCCATGCCCTGCTTCTTTGTGGCCAAGATCGAGATCGGCGGATGGCCCTTCTTCGGCGAGGCGGCGCGCTGCGGCGGAACGATCTTTGTCGACCGCTCGAGCCTGGCCAGCGCCATGTCGGTCGCCGAGCAGATGACCGAGCGGCTCAAACTGCCCATTCCTATTCCCGTGCTCCTCTTTCCCGAGGGCACCAGCACCGACGGCAGCCAGGTCATCCGTTTCCACTCCCGGCTCATCGATCCGGCCACCTCGCTGGGCGTGCCCATCACCACGGCCGCCATCCGCTATGTCATCGACGGCGGCGTCGCGGAGCGGGAACTGTGCTGGTTCGGCGACGTCGAGTTTCTGCCCCACCTCTGGAAGGTGCTGGGCACGCCCGGCTTCTTCGCCGAAGTGCAGTTCGGCGAGCCGCGCATCTATTCCGACCGCCGCACCGCAGCCGACGAGACCCACGACGAGATCGAAGCCATGCGCAACGGCGGCGTGCTGGCCCTGCAATAGGGTTCGCCGCAACCGGCGTCGGACCGCGGGCTGGCTGGTCCATCGTGCGTGCGCGGCGGCGAGCCGGCCGCTTGCCCGATCTTGAGACCCGGTTCATTGCATCCTGCGTCGATTGACACGGCGCAGACAAGCCTCCTACGATTTCGATGTTCTTCAGTCACAAGGAAAGAGGCGCCATTCCCAAGTGGCGCGATGGGATACAAGACGGATGCGATCGTTCTCTCGAACTGAATGCATTGCGTGGCCCGGCTTTCGATTCATGCGGACTTCGCTCAAGGGAACGCTGCGCGCGCGCGCGGCCATGCTGATCCTGTTCGCGGTGGCCGCGGGCGCCGGCGCTCAGAGCCAGGCCAACAGCTTCGTGCTGGAGCGTAAGGACAAAACGATCGTGCTGGAGCCTTATGCGGACAACATCGTTCGCATCACGTTGAGCCCAGCGAAATCGGCGGCGCTTGCGGCGCCCGGCTATGGAATTGTGGGCACTCCCTCGATGGCCGGATGGACCCAGGAGCGAGAGCCGGACGGCACAGATCTCATCCGCTCCGGCAGACTGATCGTCCGTGTTGCGCCCGAGAATCTGCCGCCGCCCCACGCTTTCCCCCTGGACGCGTTGAATCAGTCGCTGAGGGATCACTACTTTGGCGGCGGCGGGAATGGGCAAGGGCCATACAACAACATCGTTTCCGTCGCCACTTCCTCCGGAAAGCCGCTGCTGCGGTTGGAGCGCTGGTCCATGTTTCCCAACCGCCCCGGAGCGGCGCCTGCGCCCGCGGGCGAGGGCAGCCAGGAGGGCCCGGGCTACCGCGTTTCCGCCACCTTTGACTCGCCGCAAAGCGAACATTACTACGGCCTCGGCCAGCAGCAGCAAGGGTTTCTCGACCTGCGCGATCATCGCATTCCATGCTGGCACGATTACGGCGGCATCGGAGGAGAAAACGTCTGCGTTCCTTTCCTGGTGTCGAGCCAGGGCTACGGCCTGATCTGGGACAACCCGTCCAAGACGACCATCGATCTCGGCTTCAATCAGCAGAATGTCTGGTCGTCCGAGGTTGGCGACCGCGTCTCCTTCTTTGTGATCGCCGGCGAGAAGAGCGACGAAATCTACGCGGGCTATCGCCAACTGACCGGGGTGACGCACCTGCTGCCCAAATCCACCTACGGCTACATTCAGAGCAAGGCCATCTATCCCACCCAGCAGCAGGCGCTGGATGTCGCCAAGGGATATCGCGACCGAAATTTGCCGCTGGATGTGCTGGTGGTGGACTTTCTGAACATGACGCGCCAGGGGGAGATGGATTTGGACCCGGCGCGATGGCCCGATCCCGCCGCCATGAACAGCCAGCTTCACGCGATGGGCGTGAGCACCCTTCTGAGCGTGTGGCCGCACTACGCCGAGGGCACCCAGTTCTACGACATGCTGCTGGGCAAGGGCTGGCTGGTGCACACCCCCGATGGAAAGCCGGACCTGGGGTGGGCCCACGCTGTCATCGGCCCGAACCTCGACACCACCAACCCCGAGGCCGCCAGGTGGTTCTGGGAGAAGATTCGCGACCGCTTTGTGAAGCCGTATGGCTTCGATGGCATCTGGCTGGACGAAACCGAGCCGGATGTCGATGCCGCGAACGACGTCTTCTGGATCGGCTCCGGCGTCCGCCACTACAACGCTTACCCCTTGTTCCACACCGCTTCCGTTTACGAGGGCTACCGGCGCGATTTTGGCGACAGCCGCAGGGTCATGATCCTGGCGCGCGCGGCCTACCTGGGAGCACAGCGGAACGGAACGGTCTTCTGGTCCAGCGACATCGTCTCGACGTGGGACATGCTGAAGCGTTCCATCCCGGCCGGGCTCAACTTTACCGCCAGCGGCATGACCTATTGGGACACGGACATCGCCGGCTTCTTCTCGCCGCAAATCGACGCCAATTACCACGCGGCCCACAAGCCGTTGATCGATGCCTCGGACGCGCGGGACAACATCGGCAACTATGAAGACTATCCCGAGTTATTCGTGCGCTGGTTTGAGTGGGGAGCTTTCCAGCCCGTCATGCGCGCGCACGGCGAGAGAATGCACAACGAAGTGTGGTCCTACGGCAAACAGGCGGAAGCGATCCTGGAAAAGTATCTGCGGCTGCGCTATCAGTTCATTCCGTATATCTACTCGCAGGCCTATCGCAGTTACCAGACGGGCGCCCCGTTCATGCGCGCGCTCTTTATGGACTTTCCGGACGACAAGAATGTCGCCGACGTGCGCGACGAATACATGTTCGGGCCCGCGATTCTGGTAGCGCCGGTCACCGAGCAGGGGGCGACCAGCCGCAAGGTCTATCTCCCCGCGGGCTGCGATTGGTACAACTACTGGACCAATACGCGAATCAAAGGCGGGCAGACCATCACCGCGGAGGCGCCGATCGACACCCTTCCGCTCTTTGTGCGAGCGGGGTCGATTGTGCCGCTGGGCGCACCGGTTCTGAGCACGCAGCAGCCGCAGGCCATCGCGGCCGTGCGCGTCTACCCCGGAGCGGACGCGGAGTTTACGCTCTATTCCGACGACGGAACCACCTATTCCTATGAGAAGGGTGCGGGCTCCACGACCACGCTGCACTGGGATGACGCGCAGCATCGGTTCACCCATGCGGGCGCCGCGGCCTGGACCGAACCCGATGCCAGGATCGTAGACATCGTGCATCCGTAAGAGAGGCAATCGGCCGGCTGCATCCGAAAAGATGCGGCCGGGCGGGGGCCGGCCGTCACGCGCCGGCGGCGCGCGGCGCGGCGGTCGAGCCCCGCACCACCAGGCTGGTGGAGACCAGGAACTCGCGCTGCATGCGGGGATTGTCGGGGTCCTCGGCCTGCTGGCGGAGAGCCTCGAAGGCGGCGCGGGCCAGGTCGATGCGGGAGAGGCGGATGGTGGTCAGCGGTGGCAGCGTGAACTCGGCAAAGTCGATGTCGTCCAGGCCAACCACCGAGAGATCGTCGGGCACGCGCAGGCCCTCGTTATAGGCCGCGCGCAGCACGCCGATGGCGGTCATGTCGTTGGAGCAGAGGATGGCCGTGGGGCGAACGGCGAGCTTTTGCAGCTTGCCGTAGCCCGCCACGCCGCCCTTGAGCATGTGATCGCACTCGATGATCCAGTTTTTCTGGATGGGCAGGCCGGCCTCGCGCATCGCGGTGCGGAAATCGTTTTCGCGCGTGATGGCCGAGTGCAGGGTGTGCGGCCCGGACAGGAAGGCGATGCCGCGGTGACCCAGACCGGCCAGATGGTTCACGGCCTCGTGGATGCCGGTGGAGTAGTCCATCAGGATGGTGCTGATCTTGGGGTCCTCGAGATGGAACTCGGCGAGCACGATGGGCACGTCGTGGTGCATGAGCTGGTCCAGCACCGGCTCCTCCGCGCCGAAGCTGAGCACGGCCACGCCCTCCACCTTGCGCTCCAACATGCGCCGCACGCAGGTGGCCAGAATCACCGGATCGCTGTTCGAGGAACTGACCAGAATCTCGTATCCGTGCGCGACCGCGACCTCTTCAAAGCTCTGGATCAACTCGGGAAAAAAGGGGTTGGTCATGTTTTCGACGATGATGCCGAAGAGACGGCTGCGGCCTGAAACCAGGGTGCGGGCGTGGGTGTTGGGAAAGTAATTCAACTGCTCGATGGCCTGCCAGACGCGCTTTGACAGACGCTCGCTCACCGCCGAAGAGCCGTTGATGGTCCGGGAGACGGTGGCGATGGAAACCTTCGCCAGAGCGGCGACGGTGCGGATGTCGGGCGTCTTCACGGCCGTCTTGCGCGTTCCCTTTTGAGCCACGAACCAATCCTCATGCAAATGAATCGACGATGAAGACAATGTTATAGCATCGGTCGGATTTTGCGGGAAGGATCGGGCCGATTCCGGAAGGCTCCGGCTTCATTCCGCCAGAGTCGGAGCGGAATGCCACCCCATGCGGACGGCAGACACAGCTTCGGCGCCTGGGCAAGGGCATCAGGCCGTGGCTAGGACTTCTCCGCGATCAGCAGGCGCAGGTCGCGCAAGTTCTGTCCGGTGGGGCCGGTAACCACCGCGTCCCCGAGGGCGGTGAACATGGGACAGGCGTTGAAGGCGGCCAGCGATTCCTTCAGATGGAATCCGAAGGCGTGGGCGCGGGTCACGGTTGTGGGGTCGGCGATGGCGCCGGCCGACTGGGTGTTGCCGTCGATGCCGTCGGAGCCGGCGCTGAGCACGGTCAGCCGTTCGCCGGGATAGTTCTCCAGCTCCAGCGCGCAGGCCATGGCAAACTGCTGGTTGCGTCCGCCCGCGCCGGGAATGCGGTCGAGCCTGACCGTCACCTCGCCCACCGAGATCAGGCACAGGCGGGGATGCGCCGAACGCAGGGCATGAAAGCGCGCCAGCAGATAGCGTGCCGCGTCGGCATAGTCCCAGTCGTCGCAACTGTTGTCGACCGCGGTATAGTAGCCGGCCTTTTCGGCCAGGGCGCGGGCGTTTTCCACCAGGTCGTGGCTGGAAAGCAGAATCTCGAAGACCGAATCGCGGAAGGGCGTGTCTTCACCGCTCATGGCGGCGGCGGCGGTGACGCGGCGGGCGAAGACTGCCTCGGTCCAGGGCAGGCGGGGAAAGAAAGGCGGACGCCAGCCCTTGTTGCCCGGCGACTCGGGCAGGTCTTCGCGCTCGAAGAAGGTGCGGATCGAAGGGGGCAGTTTGGGCGCCAGATCGTATTTGGCCAGCAGCTCGCGCACTTCGGCCACCGTCGAGTGATCGGGCGAAGTGGGGCCGGAGGAGAGCGCGTCCAGCGAACGCAGGGGAACGTCGGGCACCAGCAGGCTCACCTTGGCCGCATCCGGCGCCGCCATCGCCAGCCGGCCGCCTTTCACCGCGGAAAAGTGCTTGCGCAGCGTATTGACTTCGCCGATGGGCGCGCCCGAGGCCAGCAGCAACTGGTGGAAGGCGATGGTGTCGTCGAGGGAAATCTGCGGGTCCAGGGGAAGATCGAACATCGCCGAGCCGCCCCCGGAGATGAGAAAGAAGATCAGGGTGTCTTTCTTGGCCTTTTTCAGCATGGCCAGCGTGGCGCGGGCCGCGGCGAAGGAGTCCTCGTTGGGCAGCGGGTGCCCGCCCTCAAAGTAGCGGAAGCGCCAGTTGCGGGACTTGGGCAACTGGTTCGAGCAGCAGATGCCGCGCAGCCCCTGGCGGCGCTTCATGCGCTCCATCAGGGTATCGAGCATGGGGCCGGCGACCTTGCCCAGCGCAATCACGAAGATGCGCTTGTAACTCGAGAGATTGATGCTGGCCGGTCCGCTGCCGTCGGGCAGAAGACGATGCAGCGTATTGCCCTCGAAGCGGATGCGCCGGTCGAAGGCCGAGCCGATGCTACAGGCCTTGAGGGAGCCGGTAAAGATTCCAGTGGCCGTGGCGTGCAAATCTTCCAGGGCTGCATCGCTGACAGGTGTCATGACAGTTGCTCCTTCAGCCAACCGGCGAGCGACCGCTGCATCGGCGCCAGGTGACCGGTAAAGAAGTGATCGGCGCCGGAAAGGAGCAGCAGCCGTTTGGGGTCGGCGGCGCGCTCGACCGCCTGCTTCAACTGCGCGGCGGGCGCGTACTGATCGCGGTCTCCGCTGAGAAAGAGTTTGGGAAGGGTGCAATCGGCCAGGAAGGGATAGCGGTAGCAGCGGTCTTCCGATTGAAGGGGCAGCCCGAGGGCGACAAGCGCGCCCACTTCGCTGCGCTTCCGGCCGCCGCAACAAGCCTTGAGCGCCATGGCCGCGCCAAAGCTGAAGCCGATAACGACCGCGGGACGCCTGTATTCGTTTACAAGCCAGTCCAGCGCCGCCGCCGCATCCTCGCTCTCCGCCTCGCCGTCGTGTGTGCCCTGGCTCAGGCCCACGCCGCGAAAGTTGAAGCGCAGCACCGGCCAGGAGAATCCCCACGCCGGATCGTTGAGAACCTTCATGGCGTGGTAGACCACCTTGTTGTTCATGGCGCCGCCGCCGAGCGGATGGGGATGGCAAACCAGCGCCGCATAGGGCGCGTCGGGCGCGCCTTCGTTGACCAGCGCCTCCAGCCTGCCGCCGGGACCGGCGAGATCGAGGCTGCGCAAACCCTGGCGCGGCGGCGTTGCGCGCGCCGCGGCCGAATCCGGTTGGTTGGGGGCAATTGTGGAGTTCATCCCACGCTACATTCTACGCCCTGGAGCGGGCCAGGCGTGTGATTGCCGTCAGGGTTTCCTAACTGCGGCGCGCTGCGGACGGCGCGGCGGACTTCGAAGCGGAAACGCCCCATAAGGTATTCTGGCATCATCATGAACGAGCGTTTGCCGTCTGATCCGATCGACCCTGTTCTCTTTACCCGACAATTGTGCGAAATCGAGTCCACCACCTACCACGAGGGCGCGGTGGGCGATTTTCTCGCCGATTTTCTTGGCCGGCGCGGCTGGCAGGCGGAAAAGACTCCCGTCGAGCAGCCCGCCGAGAACGCCGGCGGCGGCCCGCGCTGGAACGTCTACGCGGGAAGGACGGGCGAGACGCCCGATCTGGTCTTTTCCACGCACATGGACACCGTTCCGCCCTACATTCCCTTCAGCGAGGACGCGGAGTTCCTTTATGGACGCGGCGTTTGCGACGCCAAGGGCATTCTGGCCGCCCAGGTAGGCGCGGCCGAGGCGCTGCGCGCGGCGGGATTTCGCATCGGTTTGTTGTTTGTAAGCGGCGAAGAGCGCGACTCGGCCGGGGCCAGGGCCGCCAATCTGGCGCCCAAGGGCAGCCGCTTCCTGATCAACGGCGAGCCCACCGACAACCGCCTGGCGCTGGCCACCAAGGGCGCTTTGCGCGCGGCTTTCAAGGCAACCGGCAAGATGGCCCACTCCGCCTATCCCGAGCTGGGCGACAGCGCCGTGCACAAGCTGGTGGAAGTCATGGCCAGGCTGCTCGCGCTGCCGCTGCCGGAGCTGGAGGGCATCGGTCCCAGCACCCTCAACATCGGCCAGATTCAAGGCGGCCACGCGCCCAACGTGATCGCCGACAAGGCCGAGGCCCAGGTGCTGGTCCGCACGGTTACCGATTCGGCCCCGGTGCGCGCCGCGCTCACGCAGGCCGCCGGCGATCTGGCCCAGGTCGAGTTCACGCTCGATATGCCCTTCGTTCGCCTGCGCGCCGTCGAGGGCCTGCCCACCATGGTGGCCAAGTTCTCCACCGACATCCCCGCGCTGAGCAACTGGGGCGAGCCGTTGCTGCTGGGGCCGGGCTCCATCCACGTGGCTCACACGCCGGCGGAAAAGCTGGCCAAAAAAGAACTGCTCGATGCGGTCGAGTTATACATCAAGGTGGGGAAGCAGTTGCTGGCGTAAGTCGTTTGGGCGGCCGGCGGAATGTGCCTATCCTTGGCGCCGTTGTCTTTCGCGCCGGGGAAGGCGTCGCGCGGCGGCCGTGGGCAGCAAGAGCGAGAATGCATCGGACGGCGCAACGGCCGGGAGTCGTGGCTCTCCCCAGGTGGCGCCGTCTTTTCTTTGCAATTCATCCTGTTCGATTGCATCCATTGGATGAAATACTCATCGAATCATGGAGGGAGAAACGATGAGCGCATCGATCTATGAAATTCCGGTCCGCACGATCGGCGGCGAGGAAACATCGCTGGCCGAATTCAAGGGGCATGTCCTGCTGGTGGTCAACGTGGCCTCGAAGTGCGGGCTGACGCCGCAATACGAGGGGCTGGAGAAGCTCTACGAGCAATACAAGGGGCAGGGGCTGGTGGTTGCCGGTTTCCCGGCCAACGACTTCAAGGCCCAGGAGCCGGGCACCAACGAAGAGATTCAATCTTTCTGCACCATGAACTTCGGCGTCAAGTTTCCCATGTTTGAAAAGATCGCGGTGGTCGGCGAGGGAAAGCATCCGCTCTATGCGGCTTTGATCGCCGCGCAGCCCAAGGCCGTCAGCCTCTCCGAGGTTTCGTGGCGCGATAAGTTGAAGGGCTACGGAATTGAAGCCAATCCGGAGCCGGAAGTGCTATGGAACTTCGAGAAGTTCCTCGTCGGCCGGTCGGGCGAAGTGGTGCGGCGGTTCGCGCCCGACACGCAGCCGGATGCGCCCGAGTTAGTGGCGGCCATCAAGGCGGAACTGGCCCGAAGTTAGTCCGGTTCAATGCCTGGTTCCAGGTCTCCGAAGCGGGACCTGGACCGCCAGACCCATCCCGGAAGAGAAAGCTCGATCGCCGCGTTGTAAAGAGTGGTTCATGCTATCAGAACAAGCTAGCCGGCCGGAGTGCGGAGATGTATCCTCAGCCCATGTCCGAGGTCTCCTCACCCCCGCCTGGCAATGCCAATCTGCTGGAATACGCGGCATCCTCCTATCTACGCTCGGCGCGCCATCAGCCGGTCCGCTGGCATCCCTGGGGCGAGGCGGCCTTTGCCCGCGCGCAGGCTGAAGACAAGCCCGTCCTGCTCGACATTGGCGCGGTGTGGTGCCACTGGTGCCACGTGATGGACCGGGAGTCGTATGAGAATCCGGAGCTCGCCCGGCTCATCAACGAGCTGTTTGTGGCCGTGAAGGTCGATCGCGACGAGCGGCCCGACGTGGACGCGCGCTATCAGGCCGCGGTTTCGGCCATCACCGGCCAGGGCGGCTGGCCGCTGACGGCCTTTCTCACCCCCGACGGGCGGCCCTACTTCGGCGGCACCTACATTCCGCCCGACGATCGCTATGGCCGGCCCGGCTTCGGGCGGGTTCTGCTGGCCATGTCGCAGGTATGGCGCGAGCGGCGCGAGGAAGCGGTGGAGACGGCGGCGAGCGTGATGGCCGCCATCGAGCACAATGAGAGTTTCTCCGGCGGCAACGGAGAGCTGAATCTGGCCCTGGTGGACAAGATCGCCGGCTCCGCACTCGCGCAGTTCGATCCGCGCAACGGCGGATTCGGATCGCAGCCCAAGTTTCCCCATCCCGCGGCGCTCGATCTGCTGCTTGAAGTGGCCATGAACCGCGACAACGACCAGGCGCGCGAGGCTTTCGCCGTCACACTGGAAAAGATGGCTCGGGGCGGCGTCTACGACCAGTTGGCCGGCGGTTTCCACCGCTACAGCGTGGACGAGCGGTGGGTGGTTCCGCACTTTGAAAAAATGCTGTACGACAACACCGAGCTGCTGCGCAACTATGTGCACGGCTTTCAGAGCTTTGTCCGCGCCGACTTTCAGCAGACGGCCCAAGAGATTGTGGCCTGGATGGACGCCACCATGACCGACCGCGAGCATGGCGGCTTTTATGCCTCGCAGGATGCCGACGTGGGCCTGGACGACGACGGCGACTACTTTACCTGGACGCTGGCCGAGGCGCGCGCCGTGCTCGATCCCGCCGAGTTCGAGGCCGCGGCGCCCTACTGGGCGATTCGCGAGCTGGGCGACATGCGCCATAACCCGGCCAAGAATGTTCTCCACGTGCCCTGGACGCTGGCCGAGCTTGCCGCGCAGATACAGCAGACCGAAGCGCATCTGGCCCGGCTGCTCCGCTCAGCCCAGAGCAAGCTGCTGGCGGCGCGCGGCCGGCGGCCCATGCCGTTTATCGACCGCACCCTCTATACCGGCTGGAACGCCATGGCCGTGACGGCGTATCTCGAAGCCGCGCGGGTGCTGCGCATGGAGCCGGCGCGGGATTTTGCCCTGCGCACCATGAACCGGCTGCTCGGCGAGGCCTGGGACGGAGCGGAAACGCTGTTTCACACCATCGCCTATGGCGGTTTTTCATCCCCGGCAAGCGCGCCGCCCGCGGAGCGCGTGCCCGGCACGCTCGACGACTACGCCTTCACCGTGCATGCCTGCATCGATGCCTGGATGGCCAGCGGAAGCATGATCTTCTATCGCGCGGCCGTCAAGCTGGCCGACGCCATGATCGACCGCTTCCACGACCGGGCGGCGGGAGCTTTCTTCGATGCCCCGGCGCCCGTCGGCAAGCCCGCTTCGCTGGGCGCTTTGGCGGCGCGGCGCAAGCCGCTGCAGGACACGCCCACCCCGGCCGGCAACTCCACCGCCGCCTCGGCGCTGCTGCGCCTGGAGAGCCTGAGCGGGCGCGGCGAGTTTCGCGAGATCGCCGAGGATACGCTGGCCTGCTTTGCCGGCATCGTCGGGCACTTCGGCCTCTATGCCGGCAGCTATGGGCTGGCGCTGGAGCGGCTCCTGCTCGATCCGGTGCAGGTGGTCGTCGTCGGCTCGGGGCCCGAGGCCGCCCGCCTTGAGGCGACGGCCGTGGCCCGTTTCGCCGTCAACAAGACGGTGATGTGCATCGAGCCTTTCCGGCTGGTTCCAGGCGGCATTCCCGAGGGGCTGGCGGAGACGCTGCTTCGGGTTCCGGTTCCCCATAGCGCCGAGGCCTGGGCGCTGGTCTGCCGCGACCGCACCTGCCTGCCGCCCATCACCCGCGCCGAGGCCCTGGTCGAAGCCATGGAATCGGGGCTTTAGCCGCGTTCGCGCTTCCGCGGCGCCGCTGTTTCAGCCGTCGATTCGGTCGGAATCGCTTACTCGCCTGAGAATGGATTTCCCTCCTGCGCCTTGAGCAGGGTTGGGTCGTGCTGCGCCGCCGCCTCCGGGCTGGGCTGGCTGTGCGCGTCCGAGGCCTGATCCGCGAAGGAGTGAAAGACCCGATTGGGATCGCCGGGAAGCATGTGCTGCTCTTCCAGGGCCAGGCGGACCCGGCGGCGGAACTCCCGCACCGGCGCGTACTGTTTGGTTGCCAGGGTCTTGAAGACGACCGGGAAGATGACCTCCGATCCCTTGACCTGATCCACGCCCGGAACCTGCGGATCGCCGACAAAAAGGCCGCGAAACTCCTCGCTGGTTCGTATCTCCATGGCGATGCTCTTCAACAGCTTCACCACATCGTCGGGATTGGCGCCGAAGTCCACGCTGACGTTGACGGTGGCCACCGAATAGCCGGCGTTCAGGTTGGCCACGGTGGCGATCTGCGAGTTGGGAATCACGTAGAGGGTTCCGTCCGCGTCGCGCACGGTGGTCCGGCGCAGCGTCATCGCCTCGACGGTGCCCGACACGCCGGCCAGCCGCACCGTATCGCCCACGTTGAACTGGTCCTCGACAAGGATCATCACGCCGTTGAGCATGTCTTTTACGATGTTCTGCGCGGCCAGGCCGATGGCGATGCCGGCCACGCCGGCGGAGGCCAGCAGCGGCGCCAGGTTTACGCCCAGCGCGTCAAGGAACTGCAATCCGGTAATCAGCCCGATGATGGCCAGGCCGGTGGTGCGAATCACGCCGGCCAGCGTCTTGATCTGCGCCACATGCGCCGGGCTGGCCGCATTCCGCTCCGCCAGGCGCGTCATGTGAAAGGTGATGAGCCGCAGCAACCTGTTGAGCAGAAACGCGATGACCGCGACCATCAGCAGATGCGGCAGCTTGATGCGGAGGAACTCCTGGGCATCGCCGGCCCACTCGTCCAGCACCCGGCCCAGAAACCGGCCCTCCGCAAACCAACCCGTTCTTGCCGCCAGGAAAAAAGGATGCATCGCAAAAGCTCCTCTTTCTAGACTAGACTGTGCGCAGGAAATTCAGCAGCCCCGGCGACAGCTCTTCTCCGCCGGGCGGCAGGATTGGGAAGGCCATCCTCTCATCCCCCTCCGATCGAACCGTCCTTCCCGTCGTGCCAGGCGCAAAGCAGGAGGTCGTCCGATGAAGACCAAACGAGTATATCGAACCGCGATTCCGCATCCGCCGGGAGCCAGGGCGCTGCGGATCGCCGTCTTGGCCGGGCTGGCCGCCCTGGTTCTTGTGCCGGTGGCCGGAGAGGGAGCGCAGGAGAAGGATCCAGGCTTCCGCTATCCCGCCTCCATCACCCGCGTGCCCGACGCCAACGCACAGAACCAGATCAACGGGCAAGAGACGCAGCAACAGAAATTCGAGGCGGCCAACGCCGAACGAAAGAAACAGATCGCCGACGAGAGCGCAAAGCTGCTCAAGCTGGCCGCCGATCTGAAGGCCGAGGTGGACAAAACCACCAAGGACACACTTTCGCTGAATGTGATTCGCAAGGCCGACGAAATTGAGAAGCTGGCCCACGACGTGAAGGAAAAGATGAAGCTCACGGTGGGAGCAAGCTGAGAAGCGTACGGAGTTACCGGGCAATCACCGACTTCGGGATCAACAACCATGCGCACGCTCCAATTTGCAGCCTCGGTTCGCACTTTCAGCCGTCTGGGGCCTCATGCCGCGCTCCAGGCGCTGGTCTTGGTCCTCCTACTGGCGTTGCCGGACGGCGCGCAAAATCCAAGCGCCAACTTGCAGCAGCCGGTTACGGCGCCGCCCTACCAGCGCCCCGGCGGCTTTGGTCCCTTCGACGATTCCAATCCTGTCGAAGAGGAAAAGCGGTTGCGCGCGCTCAACGCCGAGCGGCAGAAATCGATGGTCGCGGATGCCGCCAAGTTGTTGAAGCTGGCCGGGGAACTGAATTCCGATGTGAATGGCGCCGCACCCGGCACGCTGACGCCGGAGCAGTTGCGCAAGGCAGCCGAGATCGAGAAGCTGGCGCACAGCGTGAAAGAGAAGATGAGCACCTCGGTGCGGACGACGCCGGTCTTCCGGCAGACACAGCCGCCCGAGCTGCGATAGCGCGGATGGCCTCGTTTCCGGCGCGGACCACGCGATAAATCCGTGCGAGGGGGCAAGATATCCCCGCCGTCTCCCGCGCAAAGATTCGCTCGATCCTTCCATGCTATCGGGAGACGCGCCGGGAGCTGTTCGACGCATCCTGTCAAGCTATACAACGCAAACCGCGGGAAAACTCCGTTTCCATTATAGCCTGGGTAAGATAAAGTAAATCAAAGCGTCTTTCTCCTTTCATAGGGAGGGCTGTAATGCAGAGACTAGCAATACTGTTGTTGACGTTAGTGGCATTACCCCTGTCTCCGGAAAACGGCCCCGCCCTGCAAAAGATCACGGTGGCGGAGTTGGAGCAGGTGTTGAACGCAGCCCACGGCAGACCGGATGCTGAAGTGGCCAGGGAACTGGTCGATATGGAACTGACAGAGCGGCTGAGTACGGCCAAGCTGGCGCATTGGAGCGCTAATTTGCGAGGTAGCATGACTTGGCAGGCGCTCATTGCACTGGCCGACACGTCGGCATTTCTAGAACCTCCGGCGACGGAGATCCCTGCAATCGCCAAGCCGAATCTTTCCATGCAAAGTAAAATCGTATCTCAGGCGGCGAACTATGTTTTCAAAAACGCCCCAAGATTGCCTAATTTCTTCGCCACGAAGGATACTGCAGAGTTCCAGGATATTCTAACGACGCCTAACAACACAGTGTCGATGACCAACGTGAACTCGCACCTTCATTATGTTGGGAGTTCCAGCGCGACGGTGCTTTATCGCGACGGCCGAGAAGTTCGGGAGGTTTTGGGTGAGACAGGTGCAAAAGACGCCAGGGATACGCCGTCATCGAATGGTTTGAACGCATGGGGTGTCTTCGGGCCGCTTCTCAGCACCGTGATGGAAGATGTTCTTCGAGGCAAAATGATATGGAGCCACTGGGAGCAGGGCCCGACCGGCCCTCTGGCGGTCTTTCGCTATGAGGTGTTGGAGGGGAGGTCACATTACGAGGTTAGTTATTGTTGCGTAGGGTCAAATAGTGGAGACTTCAAGAGAATCCCCAGCCCATTGTTCGAGACCGTTCCCGGCTATCATGGCGAGATTGCGGTCGATCCCGTGAGCGGAGCGATTCTTCGTTTGGTGTTGCAGACTGACCTGCAGCCAACCCTGCCAATTGTTAGGGCCGACACTATCGTGGAATACGGCCCCGAGGAGATCGGTGGAGAAACCTATATCTGCCCTGTCAAGAGCGTCTCCGCTTCGAAGTCAGCGGTCTCGTCGGTTAACGCGCCATGGTTTTACACCGGAACGACTACTGGGCCCAAAATGACAACGCTCAACGATGCAGTCTTCCGGCAATATCACCTATTTCGCGGGGAAACGCGGATATTGCCCCAAGGCAAAGACGAACGGGACACGAATCCGACCGCTCCCGTTCCTCCGGCGGTCTCTCATGAACCTTGAAGGGCGTCTGCGACGAGGCCACGGGGCGGGATTTTCGCAGCGTGGGAGAACGGCGGTATAGGACTTTCGGGATGGCGGGAGAACGGCCCGAATGCAAAACGAGAGGGGTCCACGATGCAGAAAGTGTTGAGCCATGGATGCGCAGTCTTGTTTGTGTTCGGAGCGATTGCGAGCCAGCAACGACTTTTGGCGCAACAGGTCTCGATACCGTCTGCAGAGCCCGCACCGAGTGGCGTCGTTCTTAGGACGACAACGCGGAATGTGCTCATCGATGTGTTGGTAAGAGACGAGCAAGGCCGGCCGGTCCGCGGCCTCAGCCGCAAGGAGTTTTCGGTCGCCGAGGACGGCCAGCCGCAAAAGATTCTCAGCTTCGACCGGCACGATATGGACACCGGGGCGGCGACAGAGCCGTCCAAGCTGCCCGCCAACACCTTCTCGAATCTCGCCGCGCAGCAGGAGCGCGGTCCCCTTTATCTGCTGGTCTACGATATGGGGGCGAGTGACATGGACGACCAGATCTTTGCCAGGCATCAGTTAGTGAAGTTTCTAGCCAGCAAACCAGCCGGCACACGCTTTGCCGTTATGGTCATCTCGGACGGCTTGCACCTAATCCAGGGTTTTACCGAGGACAGGGATCTGGTGCTCAAAGCCCTTGACCTCAACGGCAAGACGCCACATGTGCCGATGATTTTTCTCTATGCCGACAATTATGGCATGAGCTATCCGTGGGCGCTGAGGCGAATTGCCGAATACCTGGATGGTCTGCCAGGTCGCAAGAACGTGATTTGGGTATCGGCCCGGTTCGCTTTTGGGTATGGCGAAGCCGCAAATCGGGAATTTGCCTTCCTGGCGGGCCACCAGATCGCTATCTATCCCGTATTCGATGCCGGTCTAGCGCGTGGTTACGATTACATCGCGGAGGACGCAGCCCGCCTGACCGGGGGGCGGTATTTTGCCAGCTCGAACGATCTGGCGGAGTTACTGCGGCAGGCCACCGACGATGGGGCCACATATTACACGCTGAGTTATTCGCCGAGCAATTCGGTCTACAAGGGGAATCTTCGCCATATCGAGGTGAAGCTCGCCAAGAAAGGCTACCAGTTGTCCTATCGCCGTCAATACTATGCCGACGACGAGGGCTCATTGGAGGAATCGCCGGACGACCAGCCGCTCTTCGGCAAGAAGCGCCCTGCGAACATTCCGCCGCCCGACACGCTCTTTACCTATGTGCGGCACGGGATGCCGATGAGCCACGAAGTGATTTTCACGGCTCATGCGCGGGCTGTCGGGTCGCCCAAGCTGGCCACGGCCGAGCAGATGGCGAATCTGTCGGACGAGCCGGCCTATTTTCGCGAGCGGAAGAAGAACCGGCCTCTCAAGCCGCTGCCTCCCGTTCCGCTGCAAAGCTATGCAATTGACTATTCCGTTCCCTCGCGGCAGTTCCGGCTGCAGCCGGGGATGAAGAATGCGGAGCAGGACACGCTGGAGTTTGCCGCGGCGGCCTACAACGCCGATGGATATCTGCTGAATGGAACCATCGATCACGCGACCTCGACGACCAAGGGAAAGACGAGCTTTTACCAGGCGCGGCAGTCTTTCGAGGCGCCGACGGGCGCGACCTCGATCGCTGTCGCGGTGCGCGACGTGGCCACGGGGCGCATCGGCAACCTGGAGATCGCCTTGCCGCTGGCGCCGGAACCGCAGGAGCAGGCCAGGCAACCCTAGCCGCGTTTCTCCCCTTCCTACACATGGGCCAGCCGAGCGCACCGTCCCAGGATGCGCTTCGTTGGCGCATTCGCCTCTGTTCTGCAATCCTCCGGGTTGGTACAATCAGGTTGGCTTTCGTCAAATCTCCCCACTTCCCTATTTGAGGAGTCAAAAGACATGGAACTGGCAGTTTCCAGCGCTCGCCTGCCCGAGTCGGCTGCCGGCTTTGGCGGCCTCAGCCCTCAGCAGATGATCGAGATCTACCGGCTGATGTACCTCTCGCGCCGCGTGGACGATCGCGAAATCCTGCTCAAGCGGCAGCAGAAGGTTTTCTTCCAAATCTCCGGCGCGGGTCACGAGGCCTTGCAGGTGGGCGCGGCGCTGGCCATGCGTCCCGGCTACGACTGGTTCTTCCCCTACTATCGCGACCGCGCGCTGTGCCTGGCGCTGGGCGTACCGGTAGCCGACATGATGTTGCAAGCCGTGGGCGCGGCCACCGACCCGGCCAGCGGCGGCCGGCAGATGCCGACCCACTGGAGCAGCCGTTCGCTGCACATCGTCAGCCCTTCTTCGTCCACGACCACACAACTGCTCCATGCCGTGGGCTGCGCGGAGGCAGGGCGCTACTTCAGCCGCCATCCCGAGGCGGCAGCGAAACCCGGGGTCCCCGGCGACGGCTCTTCGTCGCTGGGGTGGAAGGGCGAAGGCGACTATCGCGCCTTCCGCGATGTCGAGTTTCACGGCGACGAGGTGGTCTTCACCGCTTTGGGCGAGGGTTCCACCTCGCAGGGCGAGTTCTGGGAGGCGCTCAACACCGCTTCAAACCAGAAGCTGCCGGTGATCTTCTGCGTGGAAGACAACGGCTATGCCATCAGCGTGCCGGTGGAGGTGAACACGCCGGGCGGGAATATTTCAAAGCTGGTGGCCAACTTTCCCAACTTCCACTTTGCCGAGGTGGACGGCACCGATCCGGTGGCCAGCCTGCGGGCTTTCGAGGGCGCCGTGGCGCACTGCCGCGCCGGGCTGGGGCCGGCCTTTGTGCATGGCCAGGTGGTGCGGCCGTACTCGCATGCGCTGTCGGACGACGACAAGCACTACCGCGTGGCGGCCGAGCGCGAGGCCGACGCCCTGCGCGATCCGCTGACCAGGATGCAGATGCGCCTGCTGCGCGAAGGCATCCTGACCGAGGAGCAGATCAACGAACTGGAACAGTCGGTGGACCACGAGGTTGCCGAGGCCGGCGAGCGCGCGCTGGAGGCTCCGCTGCCGCTGGTGGCGGAGATTACCAAGCACGTTTACAGCGAGGACCTGGACCCCACCAGCACGGCTTTTGCCAGCGAACAGGCGCACGCGCCGGGCGATGCGGGCGGAGGCAAGGCCGGCGGCGCCAAGGGCAGCGGCCCGCGCACCATGGCCGACCTCATCAATGCCTGCCTGCACGACGAGATGCGCCGCGATCCGCGCATCGTGATCTATGGCGAGGACGTGGCCGACGCCAGCCGCGAGGAGGCGCTCAACGAAGTCGAGGGCAAGGGCGGCGTCTTCAAGCTCACCGCGGGCCTGCAAACCGAATTCGGATCGGACCGCGTTTTCAACTCGCCCCTGGCCGAAGCCAATATCGTGGGCCGGGCCGTGGGCTACGCGACCCGAGGCATGAAGCCAGTGGTGGAGATCCAGTTCTTCGACTATATCTGGCCCGCCATGCACCAGATTCGCAACGAACTGGCGCTGATGCGCTGGCGCTCGAACGGCGCGTGGGCCTCGCCGGCGGTGATCCGGGTGCCCATCGGCGGTTACCTCAAAGGCGGCTCGATCTACCACTCCGGCTCCGGCGAAAGCATCTTTACCCACATTCCCGGCCTGCGCGTGGTCTTTCCCTCGAATGCCCTGGACGCCAACGGGCTGCTGCGCACGGCCATCCGCTGCGACGACCCGGTGCTGTTTCTGGAGCACAAGCGGCTCTACCGCGAGACCTACGGGCGCGCGCCCTATCCCGGCGCGGAGTTCGCCATTCCCTTCGGCAAGGCCAAGATCGTCCGGCCTGGCGCGCAGATCACGCTGATCACGTACGGCGCGGTGGTGCCCAGGGCATTGCAGGCCGCCGAGCGGGCGCAACGGGAGCACGGGATTGACGTGGAGGTCATCGACCTGCGCACCCTCAATCCCTACGACTGGGAGGCGATCGCCACCTCGATCCGCAAAACCAGCCGGGCGATCGTGGCCCACGAGGACATGCTCAGTTGGGGCTACGGCGCCGAGATTGCGGCGCGCATTGGCGACGAACTCTTCGAGGACCTGGACGCTCCGGTCCGGCGCATCGGCTCGATGGATACGTTCGTGGCCTACCAGCCCATCCTCGAAGACGCGATCCTGCCCCAGCCGGAGAGCATCCTGAAGGCCATCGTGGATCTGAAGGCGTACTAGGGTTTTTCCAGCAGGGCGTCAACGGCCGCGGCCAGGGACGGGAAGCGGAGATCGGCCGCTTCGCCGGCTGCCTGGGCACCGGGTTTCTGGCGCTCGGGATCGCCGTCGATGAAGAGGGTCGTCATTCCCAGGCGGCGGCCAAACTCGATATCCGAGAGCGAGTCGCCGATCATGGCGCTGGTTTCGGCGTCGATCTGAGGGAACTCGGCCACGGCCTGTTCGAAGAGCCCCGGCAGCGGCTTGCGGCAGTTGCATTGGCCCTTCTGGTGCGGGCAGAAGTAGAACCCATCCACACGCGCGCCGCGGCCCTTCAGAACTTCCTGCAAGCGGGCGTGAATGGCTTCGACATCCGCGCGTGAGTAGAGCCCCAGGGCGACGCCGCGCTGGTTCGAGACCACCAGCACGCGCAAGCCCGCGCGGTTGAGCCGGCCGATGGCCTCCGCCACGCCGGGCAGGAGATGAAAATCGGCCCAGGAGGCGACATAGCGGCCCTCCGGCATCTTTTCGTTCACCACGCCGTCGCGGTCCATGAAAATCGTGCGCAGCGCGCGCGGCAGAGCGCTGTTTTTTGGGGTGCCCACCCCGCTATGATAGCAAGTGCGAGACTTACGCCTGCCTGCCGCGGAACCGGGCTGCGAAGGATAGAGAAGAGAGCAGAAGAGAGGGAACCATGTCCAGCGGTCCTGATGCCGCAGGCATCTTCGCCAAGGCCCTTGCGGAGCACCTTGAAGTGGTGCGCCAGGTGGAAGAACAACAACCGGTGCTGGAAGCCATCGCGCGGGCCATGATGGCCGCCTTGCGGGCGGGAGGCAAGATTCTGTGGTGCGGCAACGGCGGCAGCGCCAGCGACTCGCAGCATCTGGCCGCCGAGCTCGTGGGCCGTTTTCGCCGCGATCGCCGCGCTCTGGCCTCGGTGGCGCTCACCACCGATACCTCGATATTGACCGCCGTAGCCAACGACCATGGCTTCGAGGCCGTGTTTTCGCGGCAGGTGGAGGCGCTGGGCAGGCCTGGCGATCTGCTGGTGGGCATCTCCACCTCCGGCAACAGCCCCAACGTGGCGGCGGCGCTGGAGATGGCGCGGTCGATGGGTCTGGTCACGGTGGCCTTTACCGGCGCCGGCGGGGGCCGCATCGCCGCGCTGGCCGATCACCTCTTCGCCGTTGCCTCGGGCGAGACCGCGCGCATCCAGGAGGCGCACATCCTGGCCGGCCACATGCTCTGCGACTGGATTGAGCAGGAGACGCTCGAAGCTCAGGCCGCATCGCGGGCAACCGCGGCGGCGCAGGGAAGCGAGGTGCCGCGGTGATCGAGCAACTGCATGAAGTGATCCGGGAGATCGAGCACGAGTGGGAGCGGAAGCGCCTGCTGGTGGTGGGCGATGTGATGCTCGACAAGTACATCTGGGGCGAGGTGGGGCGCATCTCGCCCGAGGCGCCGGTGCCCGTGGTGAGCGCGACGCATACGGCCGTGCGGCCCGGCGGCGCGGCCAACGTGGCCATGAACCTGGCCCGGCTGGGCGCGCAGACCACGGTGATCGGCTTTACCGGCGGCGATGAGAACGGAACCCTGCTGGCCGAAAGCCTGAGTTCGAATGGAATTGCCGCCGAGTTCGTTCTCTCCGCCGGATTTCCCACGGTCACCAAGTCGCGTATTCTGGGCGGCCGGCAGCAGATGCTGCGCCTGGACCAAGAGCGGCTGGGCGCGCGCTCCCGGGACGACTACGACCGCCTGATCGGGAGCGTGCTCGCGCACCTGCCGGGCAGCCATGCGCTGTTGCTTTCCGACTATGCCAAGGGGGCGCTCACGCCCGAGGTCTGCCAGACGCTGATTCAGGCGGCCCGCAAGCTCGAAATCCCGGTTCTGGTCGATCCCAAGAGCGCGGATTTCAACGGCTACCGCGGCGCCACCACCATCTGTCCCAATCTGAGCGAACTGGCCTCGGCCACCCATCTGGAGACGCGCGATTTGAAACTCCTGCTGGATGCGGCGGAGGCCATGGTGCCGGCCTGCGATCTCCAGTTCCTCATCGTGACCCTCAGCGAGAAGGGCATCGCGCTGGTGCGGCCCGGCAACCGCTACATGGCGCCGGCCCTGGCCCGCCAGGTCTTCGATGTCTCCGGCGCGGGAGACACGGCCATCGCCATTCTGGCTTTGTGCCTGGCCTCGGGGCTCAAGCCGGAGATCGGCGTGCAACTGGCCAATGTGGCCGCGGGCATTGTGGTGGGCAAGGTGGGCACCGTGCCGGTGGAGAAGTACGAGCTGCTGGCCGCGCTGGCTCCTGAGATTGCGCTGCACCCGGAGGACAAGGTGGTGACGCGCCAGGAACTGGTGAGCCGCGCGGCCCTGTGGAAGGCCAACGGCGAGCGGGTGGTGCTGACCAACGGCTGCTTCGACCTGCTGCACATGGGGCACATCACCGTGCTGGAGCAGGCCCGCCGCTTCGGCGACCGGCTGATCGTGGCCATCAACAGCGATACGTCGGTGAGCGGGCTCAAAGGGCCGAGCCGTCCTATTGTGGGCCAGCGCGAGCGAGCCCATGTGCTGGCTGCGCTGGCCGCCGTGGACGCCGTGGTGGTCTTCGACGAGGTCACGCCGCTGGAGCTGGTGCTGGCCGTGCGCCCGGATGTGATCGTCAAGGGCGGCGACTATGCTCCCGAGACGGTCGTCGGCGCCCGCGAGGTTCTCTCCTGGGGCGGACAGGTAAAGATCGTGCCCATTGTGGAAGGCTTCTCCACCACCCGGCTGATCGAGAAGGGCGCGGGCAAGTAGCGCCGCAAACGCGGCCAGCGGGAGCCGGATACAATACGGGGATGGAGTGTTGCGCCCAGCGCCCGCGTTTTGTCCCGGCGATTCTCGGCTCCCGGAGCTTCCAGCGGCTGGGGGAGCAGGCGGGGCGACCGGCATGAAACGATTTTTGCGTCTCTTGCGCTATGGGCTGCCTTACACGTTGCAATGGCTGCCCGGCGTATTGCTGCTGGCCATGGTCGGCGCGCTCGACACCTTCCGCGTTCTGCTTTTCCAGCCCATCTTCGACCAGGTTCTCCGGCCCGACGCGCCCGAAGGGCCCATCCTGCTCGGCCTTCCCAGAAGCCAGTGGCACTTCGACCTGAGGCTCCTGGTTCCCCCATTTCTGCACATGCACAACGCCTGGAATGTGGTGGCCTTCGCGCTGGTGGTCTCCACCCTGGCGAAGGGCATCTGCGACTACGCGGGCACCTATCTGGTGAACTACGCCGGATTCGGCACCATCACCGATCTGCGCAATCACCTTTACGAAGCCACTCTGCGCCGCTCGTCGAGCTTCTTTCACAAGCACGCCACCGGCACCATCCTCTCCACGCTCATCAACGACGTGGACCGCGTGCAGTTTGCCCTCAGCTCGGTCATCGGCGAGTTCCTGCAGCAGTTCTTCACCTTCGTGGTGGGACTGGTCTTCGTCATCAAGCTCGGAGGACACCTCAGTTGGGCGCTGCTGCTGTTTGTTCCCGTGGTGGTTACCTCCGCGCGCAAGATCGGCAGGGAAGTCCGCACCCGCACCCGCACCGGACAGGACAAGCTGGCCGAGATTCAGAACATCCTGCACGAAACCGTCACCGGCCATCGCATCGTGAAGGCCTTCAATACCGAGTTGTGGGAGATTCTGCGCTTCAAGACCGCGGCGCGCCGCCTGTTCCGCGCCAACCTGCGCAACGTGCGCATCCAGTCCATCAGTTCGCCCTTGATGGATTCGATCGGCGCGGTGGCCATCGCCATGTTCCTGTTCATCGGCCGCAGCGAGATTCTGCACGGCAATATGACGATGGGCATTTTCGGCGCATTCATCATCCTGCTCTTCAAGCTCTACGATCCGGTGCGCAAGTTCGCCTACTTCTACAACAGCTTCCAGCAGGCCATGGGCGCCTCGTCGTCGATCTTCGGTTTTTTCGACGCCGAGGACGACGTGAAGGAGCGGCCGCACGCCGTCGCATTCAAAGGCTTCAAGCAGTCCATCCAGTTTGAGAACGTGGGTTTTTCCTACTCGACCGAAGAGGGCGAGCACCAGATTCTGCACCACGTCGATCTCGATTTGCGGGCCGGCGAGGTGCTGGCGCTGGTGGGTCCCAGCGGTGCGGGGAAGTCGACTCTGGTGAACCTGATTCCACGTTTCTTCGATGTGACCTCGGGCCGCATTCTCATCGACGGCCGCGACATCCGCGAGTTGACGCTGGGTTCGCTGCGCCGCCAGGTCGCGCAGGTGACGCAAGAAACGATTCTCTTCAACGACACGGTGCGCAACAACATTGCCTACGGGCAGCCGGATGTGAAACATGCCCTGGTGGAGCAGGCCGCGCGCAACGCCCTGGCCCACGACTTCATTTTGCACATGCCGCAGGGCTACGACACGGTGATCGGCGAAAAGGGCTTCCGGCTCTCCGGCGGCGAGCGCCAGCGCATGGCCATTGCCCGCGCCATCCTGAAAAATTCGCCGATTCTGATTCTGGACGAGGCGACATCGGCGCTGGACGCCGAAAGCGAGTCGCTGGTGCAGGCCGCGCTGGCCAACCTGATGCAAGGCCGCACCGTGATGGTGATCGCCCACCGGCTTTCCACCATTCGCCGCGCCAACCGCATCGCCGTGCTTGAAGACGGGCGGATCACCGCGATCGGGCCTCACGAGGAACTGCTCACCATCTCGCCCACCTACCAGCGGCTTTATCAATTGCAGTTCATGGACGCACCCGAGGCGCAAGCAGCGGACGAAACGGCACTGAATTTGCAATCATAGGACGGGAAGCAAAAAGATGCCTTTGAACTCGATGACCGGGTTTGCCCGCGCGCAGGTGCGCGTGAACGATCAACTCAGCTACACGCTGAGCGTGAAAAGCGTGAATCACCGTTTTCTCGATGTGCAGTTGCGCCTGCCCTCGGGACTGGACGCGCTGGAGATGGATCTGCGCCGCGCGCTGAAGGAGAACCTGATCCGCGGCCACGTGGATTTGACACTTTCAGTGGATCGCGGCAGCCAGCAGCGGGCCGGCTACAACCGCGAGCTGGTGGCCGGTTACCTGGCCGCATTTGCCGCGGCTCGGGAGGAGCATGGGCTCGGCGGCCAGCCGGATCTGAATGCAATTTTGCGCCTGCCGGGCGCGCTGCAAAACGACAATCGCGGCGACGGCGACGAGGATGCGGCGGCGCTGGCCGAGAGCGTGATGCAGCAGATCGGGCCGCTGATCGCGCAGTTGAACGCCATGCGGGCGCGCGAGGGCGAGTCGCTTGAAGCCATTCTCCATGCCACGCTGGACCGGCTGGCGGAAGCCACCGAGGGCGTGGCGGCGCTGCGTCCCGAGGTCGAGGAACGCTACCAGGAACGGCTGACCCAACGGCTCGTGGCGGCCACCGGGCAGGAGTTCAACCGCCAGCGCCTGCTGGAAGAGGTCGCGGTGCTGGTGGAGCGCAGCGACATTGCCGAAGAACTGACGCGGATGGCGACCCACATCGGGCACTTTCGCGAACTGCTGGCCGCGGGCGGCGAAGCGGGCAAGAAGCTCGATTTCCTGCTGCAGGAGATGAATCGCGAGGCCAATACGCTGCTCTCGAAGACCGGCGGCGTGGGCGGCAAGGGAACGCGCATCACCGAATTGGGGCTGGCCATGAAGGCCGAAATCGAAAAGGCCCGCGAACAGATTCAGAACGTGGAATAAAACCCAACCGGGGCATTTGAAGGATAATCGAACTGTGGCAGGCATTCTCTTTATCATTTCGGCGCCTTCCGGCTCGGGCAAAAGCACGCTGGTCAGCGAATTGCGCAAGCAGGTCAGCGGCGTGGAGTTCGCGATTTCGTGGACCACGCGGCTGCCGCGCGGCTCGGAAGAGAACGGACGCGAATACAACTTCACCACCCGCGAGGAGTTCCAGCGGATGATCGAAGCCGGCGTCTTTCTGGAACATGCCGAGGTCTTCGGCAATTTTTACGGTACGGCGCGCCAGTCGCTGGAAGAGGCGCGCACGGCCGGCAACGATCTTCTGCTGGACATCGACGTGCAGGGCGCGGCGCAGGTGCGGGCCAACATGCCCGAAGCGGTGAGCATCTTTGTGATGCCGCCCAATCCCCGGGTTCTGCGCACCCGACTGCGCAACCGCAGCCGCGCCGAGGGCATCGTGAACGAGGAGGAAGTCTTCCGGCGGCTGAGCGCGGCGAGCAAGGAGATTGAGAATTATCGCGAGTACGGCTATATTCTGGTCAACGACATCCTGGACCGGGCGGTAGCGCAACTGGAGGCCATTGTTCTGGCCGAGCGGTTCTATCGCAATGGCGAAACGATTGCCTACCGTTCGCGCAGGGTGCTGGAGGTGGCCGCGGCCTGCCTGCAAATCAACTCGCAGGAGAGGCTGAGGCCGGTGCTGGAGGCGTTTGGCATTCTCGGCTGCAACGGCCAGCAACAACTCAACTTCGAGGAGGATTCCGGCGAGGATGACTCCGAGGAACCCAAGGAGGACTCCCATGACGATTGAGACCGGCTTCGACTCGAACTACCGCAAGGTGCTCGTAGCCGCCCGCCGCGCCCGCCAGTTGCAGAGCGGCTCTCACGCCCTGATTTCCAGCCAGTCCACCAAACCCTGCCGCATCGCCCAGGAAGAGATCGACGCCGGCAAGATCGCCTACGTCAAGACCGACTCGCCGGTGGTGAAACCGCTGGTGGAAGGTCCTGCCGTGCCGATTCTGCTGAGCTAGCTTCCCCAACGCACGCTCCGCATCGAGCGCTGCGCCCCCTCCATGCGCCCTGGTCTTGTGTCCCCGCGCAGGGAGGGGAAAACCATGAGCCTCTACCGGCCGCAACCGCCCGATCCGGGCGCGTTCCACAGCGGAAACGTTCTACAATCGAGCTATGAGAGTCACCGTGGGCGTTTGCGGCGGAATTGCCGCGTACAAGGCGGCGGAACTGGTGCGCGCGTTGCAACGGCAGGCCCTTGAGGTCCATGTGGTCATGACCGAGGCGGCGGGCAAGTTCGTCCAGCCGCTCACCTTTGCCGCGCTGACCGGGCACAAGGTCATCACCGGGCTCTTTGACGACACCGGCTCCGCCGTCGCCGCATACGACTCTTCCATCGAGCACATCGGCGAGGCGCAATGGGCCGACGCGCTGGTGGTGGCTCCGGCCACGGCCAACATCCTGGCCAAATTTGCCCACGGCATTGCCGACGATTTTCTGACCACCATGTATCTGGCCACGCAGGCGCCGGTGCTGGTGGCTCCGGCGATGAACGTGAACATGTGGGAGCATCCGGCGACCCAGGCGAATCTCGATCTGCTGCGCCAGCGCGGCGTGCGCGTGGTGGAGCCCGGAACGGGCGAGCTGGCCTGCGGCATGGTGGGCGCGGGACGCATGGCCGAGCCGGCGGAGATCGCCGAGGCTGTGTCGAGCGTGTTGGGCCGGCGCCGCGACCTGGCCGGCGAAATCGTGCTGGTGACCGCCGGCGGCACGCGCGAGGCGCTGGACCCGGTCCGCTTTCTGGGCAACCGCTCCAGCGGCAAGATGGGCTACGCGCTGGCCGAGGCCGCGCAGAGCCGGGGCGCGAGGGTGATTCTGGTCAGCGGGCCTTCGGCCTTGCATCCGCCGGCGCACTGCGAACTGGTGAAGGTGACGACCGCCGACCAGATGCGCACCGCGGTGCTGGAGCGCATGGCCGAGGCCACGCTGGTGGTGAAAGCCGCCGCGGTGGCAGACTATAAGCCCGTCTCGATCTCGGAACAGAAGATGAAACGCACCGGGCCGCTCACGCTGGAGCTGGCGCCCACCGAAGACATTCTGGCCGAAGTGGTGCGGCGGCGGCGGCCGGGGCAACTGATCGTGGGCTTTGCCGCGGAGACCGAGAACCGCATGGAAAACGGCCGCGCCAAGCTGCTGCGCAAGGGCGCCGACGCCATTGTGGTCAACGATGTCTCGGGCGAGGGCGTGGGCATCGACGCGGACGTGAACGCCGCGACCTTCCTGACCTTGACCACGTCCATCGAGATGCCGGAGATGCCCAAGCGGCAGTTGGCCGACCGCATTCTGGACGAGATTCTCACTCTGCGCCGGCCCCGCTCGGTGGTTTTGGAACTGGACGACGGCGAGGACCAGAAGGCGAGACAGGACCGGGTCCTGAGAGAAGCCGCGCCCGCCGCCGCCCGCCGGCAACTGATCGTGGAGTAAAGACCTTGCCGCGAGCGCTCGACCCATCGACGAAAGAGGCCCTGCTCGACCGCGTTCGCTTCTACCGCGACCTGGGCCTCACCGAGTTTTACCGCCGGCCCGTGGACCCCGCGCTGATGGCGCAGTTGGCCGCCGAGCCGGAGCTGCCCCAGCCGACAACGCAGGCCGAGCCCGTTCCAGCGGATGCACAAGCGTCCCATGGCCCATCCGCTCCGCATCTTTCCGCGGAACGGACGGGAGAGCAACCCGTTCCTCAGCACGCACCTGCCCAGCCCGACTTTTTCCAGGAGGATCAGCCGATTCCGCCCCGCAAGCCAATCCAAGCCCCGCCACAGGCAGCCGCCGAGGTTCCCGCCGCGGAGCGCGCCTCCGCCCTCCAAGTCATTCGCGACGAGATCGGCGACTGCACCCGCTGCGCACTGCACACAGGCCGCCACAAGCTGGTCTTTGGCGACGGCGACGCGGCCGCGCGGCTGATGTTTGTGGGCGAGGGCCCGGGCGCGGACGAGGACGCGCAGGGACTGCCCTTTGTGGGCCGGGCCGGGCAACTGCTGAACAACATGATCGCGGCCATGGGGCTGAAGCGCGAGCAGGTCTACATCGCCAACGTGGTCAAGTGCCGTCCGCCGGGCAACCGCACGCCGGAGCCGGAGGAGGGAAACACCTGTTCGCCGTTTCTCTTCCGCCAGATCGACGTGGTGCGGCCCCAGGTGCTGGTGGCGCTGGGAGCCACGGCGGCCACGTATCTGCTGGGCTCGCGGCAGCCGCTGGCCGGGCTGCGCGGCCGGGTCCATGCCTTCCGCGGCACGCAACTGATCGTCACCTACCATCCCGCGTATCTGCTGCGCGACCCGCGGCAGAAGAAGGAAGCGTGGGCCGATCTGCAGATCGCCATGCGCGAACTGGGACTGAAGCCGCCCAGCCGCGGATGAGCCGCCGGCCCGGAGCCGCGCAGAAACACAGATTCACCGGTTCTGTGTTTCCGTGAGATTTTCTAAAAAGCGCGTTTGGATTGAATGACTTAAGTGCCGTTTCACAGTTTCACAGGCAAAAAACGGGGGCAAAGTTTTTCATGGCTTGCGGGGGAGCGAGTCAGCAGGTCAGCGCCTGGCGGGGCTGCTGGCCGGCGAGTTGAGCGGATGCTGCCCTGTCTTCTATCTACCAGTATGCGCCAACGGAGGGATATATTCTGCAAAGCGCAGGACTGCGTGTCGAGTGGAACTCCCAGGTTCCAAAGGCGGGAGCTGGATCGCAGCCCAGTTGGTTCGATGCTCGCCTGCTTTCACTCCCGCAAGATGGCGACACTCCTCCGCTGTGCCCGGCGATCCGGGCTGGTTGGCGGCGAGCATTCTGTTCAGGCCCGTTGGCCCGCACCCTAGGTCTGGGTGAGGAGCGCAATGTCCTGATGGACCGCTTTGTCGAGGCAGGCGGCGTGACAAGCCAGTTCCTGCACTTCGTCCCGGTCCCGATTGGAGCGCAGATCGAGCAGACAAGGATCAAGATGGCAGGCGTCGATTTCGTGACCGCAGAAGCAGCAAACGTACACGGTTTTCTTCATCGTTGGCACTTTCCACAACAAACTCGCACGATGCGCCGGAGGCGAAGAATCGAGAGTCTGGACGGGGAGTGCGGAGGGTTCGCTCTCTGCGACCCGAGCGATGCTCGCTCCGCCGGTTCCGTTCCCCTCGCTCAGCCGTCAAAACGCCATAGCGCCACGCCGCCCAGCAGGCCGGTGGTATTGGGCACGATGCTGACGTCCTTGGGCAGCTCGCCCTCAATCTTCTTGGTATTGCCGCCGCCGATGTAGAGGTGGTCCCAGTTGAAGGTGGCCAGGGTCTGCGCGATCGCCTCCAGCAGCAGCTTGTTCCATTCCTTCTTGCCAAACTTGTCGAGGCCGCGGCGGCCGAGGTAGTCCTCGTAGGTCATGCCCTTCTTGCGCCAGGGGTGGTGGCCCAGTTCGAGGCCGGGGCAGAGGTGGCCGTCGGTGAAGAGCGAAGAGCCCATGCCGGTGCCCAGGGTGAGGGCCATTTCAACGCCTTTGCCCTGGATGGCGCCATAGCCCTGCACGGCGGCGTCGTTGCAGACGCGCACTGGCTTCTTCCAGCGCTTTTCCAGTTCGGCCTGGAGCGGGAAGCCGGCCCAGTTGGGATGCAGGTTGAAGGCTCCCAGGGTGACGCCGCGCTTGATGACGCCGGGGAAGCCGACCGAGACGCGATCGAAGCCCGGCAGCAACTTGCGCAGATCGTCGAGACCGTTGAGGACCAGCTCCGGGGTGGGCACGGCCGGCGTGACCACGCGCTGACGCTCGCTGACCGGCGCGCCCGCGGGGTCCAGCAGCATGGCTTTCAGCCCGGAACCGCCAATGTCGATGGAGAGGGTGACGGGCGAAAGGGCGGCGGACGCGGCGCTGGGCGCAGGAAGAGCGGTCGGAGAGGTCTTGGGTGTCATCAGCAGGAATTGTACTGCCTGCGGCCTGGTTTGCAAGATTCCCTTCGAGCGATATTCGGGGGGGCGTCGCCCGGCCGCGGAATCCCCTACACTGAGTCTTGCCTCCCATGCCCGCCTACTGCGAAGTCGCGCTGCCCGTCCCGCTGGATCGCGTATTCACCTACGCGGTGCGGGAGGGCCAGCTTGCGCAGCGGGGAGCGCGGGTGATTGCGCCCTTCCGCAACGAAAAGCTGATCGGGGTGGTGACCGCGCTGAGCGGTGAGGCGCCGGCGGATTTCGAGGCGCGGTATCTCGAGGCCGTGCTGGACGAGGAGCCGCTGCTGAGCGACCGGCTGCTGGAACTGGCCGAGTGGATGGCGCAGTACTATCTGGCGCCGCTGGGCGAGGTGCTGCGCGGGATGCTGCCGCTGATGGCCGAGGTGCGGCGCACGGTCTATTACCGGATCACCGATCTGGGACGGGATGTGCTGGCCGGGAGTGTGGATGGAGATTCCCAGGTTTCAACATCGAGACCTGGGGCACCCGGGAATCCGTGGGATTCCGCTGACTCCCAGGTCCGAAGATCCGGACCTGGGGCACCCGGTCCTGGTGTCGGGGATCGAGGCGGCGCGAAGCGGCGCGGGAAGCTCTCGGCCGAAGAGCAGGATATGGAACACCGGGTGCTGATCCGGCTGGCGGAGGGCGAGCCGGTGAAGGTCTCGACCTTGCGCACGGCGACGGCGGCGACGCTGCCGGTGCTGGCCGGGCTGGTGCGCAAGAAATGGATTGCGCGCGAGACGGCGGCCGTGGAGCGCGACGCGCGGCGCACGGAGCGGTTTGCGGTGCTGATTTCCGAGGCGCGGCTGCCGGCGCTGACCGTGAAGCAGCAGGCGATTCTGGCCGAGCTGGCGGCCTGCGGCGGCGAACTGGCGCTGGCCGAGCTGCGCAAGCGGGATTTGCCTTCCTCGACGCTGCAAACGCTGGTACGGCGCGGGCTGGTGCGGATCGAGGAGCGGGCGGCGGCCTTCCACCTGGGCGGATTGAAGCAGGATGCGGAGCCCTACCGGCTGAACGAGCCGCAGATGGAGGCGCTGGCCGCGCTGGTTCCGGCGCTGGGGGGATTCAAGCCCTTTTTACTGCACGGAGTGACCGGCTCGGGGAAGACGGCGGTTTATCTGGCGGCGATGCAGCGGGCGCTGGACAAAGGGCTGTCGTCGATCCTGCTGGTTCCGGAGATCGGGCTGACGCCGCAGACCGTGGGCCTGCTGGACGCGGCCTTCGGGCAGAAGGTGGCGCTGCTGCACTCCGCGCTGACGCCGGAGGAGCGCAGCGAGCAGTGGCGGCGCATCCGGCGGGGCGATGCTCCGATCGTGGTGGGCACGCGCTCGGCGATCTTTGCGCCGGCGCCCAATCTCGGATTGATCCTGGTAGACGAGGAGCACGACCAGAGCTACAAGCAGGAGGAGACGCCGCGCTACAACGCCCGCGACGTGGCCGTGATGCGGGCCAAGCTGGAGGGCGCGGTGGTGGTGATGGGCTCGGCCACGCCGTCGCTGGAGAGCTGGCAGAACTCGGCGCAAGGGAAGTACACGCGCATCGAGATGAGCGACCGGGTGATGAACCGGCCGCTGCCCGCGGTGGAACTGGTGGACATGCGGCGCGAGTTCCAGGAGACGGGGCAGGACCAGCTCTTTTCGCGCGCGCTGGTGGAGCAGACGCGCGAGGCTCTGGATCGCGGCGAGCAGGCGCTGATCCTGCTCAACCGGCGCGGCTATTCGTTTGCCGTGATCTGCCGGGCCTGCGGCGAAAAGCTGGAGTGCGAGAACTGCGCGATCTCGCTGACCCACCACAAGCCGCCGGCCGAGGACGCTGGCCTGGCGCGCGCGGGCCAACGGCTGGAGTGCCACTATTGCGGCTACCAGCGGACGGTTCCGGCGCGCTGCCCGAAGTGCCAGAGCGAGCATCTCTACTACTTGGGCGCGGGTTCGGAGCAGGGCGAGGAGCGGCTGGGCGAGATTTTTCCCGGGGCCAGGATCGGCCGGATGGATCGCGATACGGTGCGCGGCAGATACGACCTTGAGAGGCTATTGGCACGGCTGCACTCGGGCGAGATCAACCTGCTGGTGGGCACGCAGATGATCGCCAAGGGCCACGACATTCACGGCGTCACGCTGGTGGGCGTGGTGGGCTGCGATCACGCGCTCTCGATGCCCGATTTTCGCGCCGCCGAGCGGGTCTTTCAGTTGATGACGCAGGTCTCGGGCCGCGCCGGGCGGGGCGAGTTGCCGGGGCGCGTTGTGGTGCAGACTTACTACCCCGACCACTACGCGATCGTTGCCGCCAGCACCCACGATTACGCGAGCTTTGTGGAGCGGGAGTTGAAATACCGGCGCTGGATGCATTACCCGCCCTTCGGCGTGCTGGCCAACGTGCTGGTGCAGTCGGCCAAGCTGGAAGAGGCGGCGGGGTGGTCGGCGGTGCTGGGCAAATACCTCGTCCAAAACCAGAACAGCGGAGCTGTGCGCGTGCTGGGACCCTGCACCGCGCCCATCGCCCGCATCAAGGGCACGTACCGCTTTCACATGATTCTCAAAGCGTCTTCGCGGAAGGCTTTGAATGCCGCGCTGCGGGGAATGCTGAGCCATGCCGATGCGGCCGGAGTGCCGCGGCGGAATCTGGTGGTGGATGTGGATGCGCTGCGGCTGATGTAGGCACCTGCGGTGGGGCCAGCGGTCTTCGGCACGGCGGGCAAGCGGCATGGGCTTTCCTCTTGGACGAAAAAGCAACGACGCGACGAGGGTAGGGCACTCAGCCGCAGTACTTTCCCGCCGGATCAATAACAGGGCAGCAAGTTAGCGATTTGATTCCGCGCTGACTCGCTACAAGCCCGCCGTGCGGAAGGGATCGATGTTGAGGAAGTGCATGAGGGATTTGTCGTAGAAGGGGGTGAAGGTGACGGTGAGCAGGAAGAGGATTATGCCCACGATGCCGAGGATGAGGCGGCTGCGGCTGAGTTTGGACTCGAGGGGAATCTTGGGGTGGCGCATGGCGGGAATCATGAGGAAGAGGCCCCAGAGAATCCAGCCGATCCAGAAGAGCGTTCCGGCGATGAAGAGCAGGAAGGGCAGCACGTTGGTGCTGATTTTGTGCAGCCGGGGAGAGAGGGCGTAGAGAACGTGTCCGCCGTCGAGCTGGCCGCCGGGGATGAGGTTGAGCGAGGTGATGAAGAGGCCGATCCAGCCGGCCACCAGCACGGGGTGGGGCGCGATGCGATCGAAGGAGGGGATGGTGGGGTCCCAGTGGACGAGGAGGGCGTGGAGGAAGCGGATGGTGAGGGGTTCGCCGCCAAAGCGGACGAAGGCGGCAGGCGCGTCGGCGGACGCGTGAAAGCTGAGGGCAAAGCCCACGGCCACGGCCACGGCGGAGGCGGCATAACCGGCCAGTGGGCCCAAGACGCCCACGTCCATGAGGGCGTCGCGGCTGGGAATCCGGGAACGGATCTGGATGAGGGCGCCGGCGGTGCCGCCGAGGGTGGGCGCCGGCAGCACCCAGGGCAGCGTGGCGCGAATGCCATGCGCGCGGCAGGCGAAATAGTGGCCGAATTCATGGACGAGCAGGATACCGAGCAGAGCCAGGGAAAAGCTCCAGCCGGTTTTGAAGAGATCGGGATGATCGGCCAGCCAGTTCCAGGGCCAGAGGTCGCTGTCGCGGACCACCGGCGGCATGCCCTCCATGAAGTTCTGCATGAAGCGGGCGCCATTGGCGGTGGTGGTGACTACACTGGCCGCGAGGAGCAGCAGAGGAAGGCAATACTCCCGAAAAAAAGATCGCACCGGACTCCTCTTGCGTGCTCAGAGAGACTGGAGAATGCCAGACCGGCCCCCGGAACAGCAACGTCCTGAGATCACCGGGAAAGCGAATCGGCTGGCCGCCTGGCCTCGATCTGCACGGTGGATTGCCGTTTGCCGACCGGTTGCGCTATTTGGCCGCTGCGCCGTCCGCATCCAGCGAATGCAGTTCCTTGCCCGGCTTGAAACGCACAGCCTTGCCGGGGGTGATGCTGACTTCGGTACCGGTGCGGGGATTGCGGCCGATGCCGGTTTTACGGGCGCGGACGCTGAAGACGCCAAATCCGCGCAGTTCGATACGCTCACCGGCCGCGAGAGCCTGCTTGAGGCCTTCGAAGACGGTATCCACCGCGGCTTCTGCCTTGGTGCGCGGCAGGCCCGTGCGCTCGATTACATGATGGACGATGTCCTGCTTGATCAAAGGGGTAACCTCGCTGGCGCGTCTGAAATGACTGTACTACCTCTACGAAGTTGATGCTACAGGTTTTGTGGCGATTGTGGAACACCGGAAGGGGTTCCGGGCGATTTTTTTGTGCGGTGCGAACCCTGGAGCGGCGCCGAACCGGATACGGCGCGGGAATTTCCGGCAATTGTGATTGTCAACCGGGGATGCCTTCCGTAAGATGGATACTTCAAGTTTGAGATAAAGTGAGCGCTTTCCGGAGCGGAAGACGGCATCCGGAAGGGGAGATGCATGTCGATTCAAAGCGACCGCTGGATCAGGGAACAAGCCCTCACACACCGCATGATCGAGCCCTTCAGCGAGAAGCAGGTGCGCGCCGGAGTTATCTCCTACGGCCTGTCCTCCTATGGCTACGATCTGCGGGTCTCCGACGAGTTCAAGATTTTCACCAATGTGAACAGCGTCCTCATCGATCCCAAAGCCTTCGACGAGCGTTCGTTTGTCTCAGTCCAGGCGGAATCGGTGATCGTGCCGCCGAATTCGTTCGCCTTGGCGCGATCCATCGAATATTTTCGTATCCCCAGGGATGTACTGACGATCTGCGTTGGAAAATCGACCTATGCGCGCTGCGGAATCATCGTGAACGTGACGCCATTCGAGCCGGAGTGGGAGGGGTTTGTCACCCTGGAAATCTCCAACACCACTCCGCTACCGGCCAAGGTCTACGCCAACGAAGGGCTGTGCCAGATCCTGTTCTTCCGTTCCGACGAGGCCTGCGAGATCAGTTATGCCGATCGCAATGGCAAGTACCAGAAGCAGCAGGGAATTGTGCTTCCCAAGCTGTAAGCGCCTGGCCGCGGCAAACGGGCCGGGCGGTTCGATGGGCGGAGATTGCGCGTGGCAAGGGCGGAAGCGCCCTACACTTGCAGCGCGTGGCGCAAAACTCTTGCAGAGAAGATGGGGAAAGCGAATGTCCACGACGAGCAATCCGAATCCGATCCGGGTCGGTCTGATCGCAGATGAACCGATCCGGCTTGCGGGCCTTGCCAGTATCTTTGAGCAGTGCGCCCAGGAGGGGCATGTTCCCCTGCTTCCGCTTCCGGGAACCATCGAGGAGTTACTGTCGGTTCCCACGCTGGAGTATCTGGTTCTGGATCTGAACTCCTCTTCCGGCGGTTTGCGGACGCTGGAGTCGATTCGCCGCGCCCGTCCCGAGATTCGGCTGATCGTGATCGGCCCGCCCAAGAACGAGAAACTGATTCTGGATGCGATCATGGCCGGAGCCAGGGCCTATCTGGACTCAACCGCCGGGCCGGAGGTGGTGCGGCAGGCGATCGAGGTGGTCACCTGCGGCTCGATCTGGGCGCCGCGCCCGTTGCTGGCCAAGCTCATCGACCGGCTGCTGACGGTCCGCGACAGCACCCTTACCAACGCCGACCCGCATTTGACCGCGCGCGAGCGCCAGGTGCTGGAACTGATTCTGATGGCGCGCTCGAATCGCGAGATCGCCGAGAAGTTAGGCATCGAGGAGCGGACCGTGAAGGCCCACGTAAGCCGCCTGATGCGCAAGACGGGCGCGGATAACCGGATCGAGCTCTCAATTCGCGCACTGGGTCGCTCGATGGTTCCCGGCACAGGCTTCACCGAGCGGCGGCGGGGCGAGCGGCGTCAGGGAGCGGATAGCTCCCCACTCATTACGTCTGAGTGACTTCCGGTGTTACCTGGGCAATCGAATGTTACTAAGAGTCACACTCCTTTTGTACTCTTGTAATATTTGTGGGTTTTCCACAGACTTGTTTCCAGAAACAACGCAGATCTGGGGAAAGGAGTTCCCAGGCAGCATGTTTCCCATGAGGCCTGGGAACTCCTCTTTTTCATTTTTTGTGGTTCGCCACGAAGGAATCGAGCTGCGTTCCGCTTTTCAACCCTCCCCAACCCTCATTCAACTCGAACAAGCCAGTCCGCGGGCCGGTTCGGGCTTGCATCCGTGCTGCGGGTGACAGCCTGCCGTTCCTCCACGTTCATTTCCGAAGCAGGGCGGCGTGCGCATCCGGACGCGGATGCAGTAGGCTGTAATCGGCGTCCTGGCATTGCCGGGCGGGAAAGAGCCGGCGCTTCCCCGAGAACCGCGCGGTTCGTGTTCCCGCGGCAGCCGGCCTGCTTGCTTGCGATTCAACCTTCAACAATCCGCTTCCCGAGGGGCGCGGAGTGGAAAGGACCTGACCTATGAAGAAAATAGCTGCTTCCATCTGCCTCTGCTTTGCGCTCACCAGCGCCGCTTATGCGGGCTCCACGCGGGCGGAGCTGCAAGCCCGCGTCGACGCGGCCAAGATGGTACTCGACCAGATCATGGCCGCCGGCGACAAGAGCATCCCCATGAACATCCTGCAGCAGGCCACGTGCGTGGGCGTGGTGCCGGGCATGAAAAAGGGTGCCTTTGTCTTTGGCGCGCAATATGGCCAGGGCGTGGTCACCTGCCGCACCGGCCATGGCTGGAGCGCGCCGGTCTTCATCCGCATGGAAGGCGGCTCGTTCGGCTTCCAGATCGGCGGCCAATCGGTTGACCTGGTGCTGGTAGCCGTGAACGAGCGCGGTTTTCAGGATCTGCTGAAGAACAAATTCAAGGTGGGCGGCGATGCGGCCGCCTCTGCCGGGCCGGTGGGCCGCAACACCGAGGCCGCGACCGACTGGAAGATGAATGCCGAGCTGCTCACCTACTCGCGCAGCAAGGGGTTGTTCGCCGGCATCGATCTGAACGGGACCAGCGTGAGCCAGAACTCGGAGGACACCGAGCTCTACTTCGGCGGTACGCACAGCTTCGAGTCCATTTTGAAGGGCGAGGTCGCGGTTCCCGCGGGCGCCGTGCCGTTTGTCCGCGCCACGGCGCACTACTTTGTCGAGGCCAAGAACCGGCAGTAGCAGCGCGACGGATAGAATTGCCTTGAAGGGGCGCGGCGGAAGCCGCGCTCTTTCCAATTGCATCCGTTTCCATCCCATCGCACAATTCGCCGCAACCGGTTCAGGATTCGCCGGCACGCGGAGAGGCTACACTGTTGTTTGTCTTCGACGATGCGGGAAAACCTCGAGTATTGGCTGGTTGTGGCCGTGGCGCGCACGCTAGGCGCCATGCCGCGCGGGCTGGCGCGCCTGCTGGCCGGCGGGCTGGCCTGGAGTGTTTACCGGCTGCTCGGGCGGCTGCGCCGGGTGGGCATGCGCAACCTAGATCTGGCCCTGCCCGAAGTTCCTCCTGAAGAAAAGGACCGCATTTTGCGCGGCGTCTACCGGCATCTTGGATGGCAACTGGTGGAGTTCTGCCGGATGCCGCGCTACACCCAGGAAAACACCCGCGGCTGGATGCGCACCGAGGGACTGGAGCACTACCAGGCGGCGCAGGCGCGCGGCAAGGGCGTTCTGGTGGTCACCGGCCACCTGGGCGCGTGGGAGCTTTCCAGCTTTTACCACTCGCTGATGGGCCATCCGATGGGGATGGTCATCCGGCGGCTGGATAACCGGCGGCTGGATGAATTCGTCAACGGCATTCGCTGCATGCATGGCAACCGCGTGCTGCACAAGGACGACTTCGGGCGCGGGCTGCTGACCTCGATGCGCGCCGGCAAGACGGTGGGCATTCTGATGGACACCAACATGACTCCGCCGCAGGGCGCGTTTGTAAAGTTCTTCGGCGTGGAGGCCTGCACGGCGACCGGGCTGGCGCATGTGGCCCGCAAGACCGGAGCGGCCGTGCTGCCGGGGTTTGCGCTGTGGGAGCCGGCGGAGCGGCAATATGTGCTGCACTTCGGTCCGGAGATCGAGATTCCGCATACCGCCAACCCACAGGCCGACATCCTGGCCGGCACCGAGCTCTGCACGCAGGCCATCGAAGCGTGGATTCGGCGCTATCCTGACCAGTGGCTGTGGATTCATCGCCGCTGGAAGACGCGGCCGGCGGGCGAACCGGGGCTCTACTGAGGAGAAACCATGACGCTGGGCGAACTGGTGGAAGAACTGGGCGGCGAACTGGTGCAGGGAAGCCCTGAAATCCAGTTAGCCGGCGTCGAGAACTCCGAATCGGCGGGGCTGCTCGACCTGGTTTTTGCCGAGGATGCCGTCTCCGCGACCCTGGCGCTGGCCAGCTTTGCGGCGGCGGTGGTTCTGAAGGCCGGGTGCGTGGAGAGCTACCAGCACAACCGGGCGATGGGGGTGGTTGAAACCCCTCAGCCGCGCCTCTGGTTCACCCGCGCGGCCCAACTGCTGAGGCCGGCGCCAGCTCCGGCGGGCGTGCATCCAACCGCGACGGTCGGCGCGCAGGTGGAATTGGGCGAGGATGTGACCATCGGCGCAGGCGCGGCGATCGGCGCAGGCGCGTGCATTGGCGCGGGAAGCCGGATTGAAGCCGGCGCCGTGGTGGGCGCGGGCGTGCACATCGGCGCGCGCTGCCGCATTTATCCGCGCGTCACGCTCTACCCAGGAACCACGCTGGGCAATCGCGTGGTGGTTCATGCCGGGGCGGTGCTGGGCGCGGACGGCTTCGGCTATGTGCGCGACGCGGCCACGGGCGCTTATACGCAGTTTCCGCAGCAGGGCACGCTCACGATCGGGGACGACGTGGAGATCGGGGCCAACTCGACGATCGACCGCGGCGCGCTGAAAGAGACACGAATCGGCCGCGGAACGAAGATCGACAATCTGGTCCACATCGGCCACAACTGCGAGATCGGCGAGGACGTGATCGTCGTGGCGCTGACCGGCATCTCCGGCTCGTGCACGGTGGGCAACGGCGCGGTGATCGCGGGCCAGGTGGGCATCGGCGACCACGCACAGATCGGGCCGGGCGTGATTCTGGGCGGGCAGGCGGGCGTCTTCAGCGGGGCAAAGGTCACCAATGCGGGTTTGAAACCGGGAACGGTGCTGTGGGGCACGCCGGCGCGTCCGCTCAAGCAGGTTCTGCGCGAGCAGGCGGTGCTGGCCAGGATGGCGAAGAAGGGAATGGGGACTAAGGGACTAGGGAATAGGGAGTAGGGGCGATGGCGATCGTCGTCGTGGGCGGGAGCGGACGGGGCGTGGGCAAGACCGCTCTGGTCTGCGGGCTGATCGCCGCGCTGCCGGAGTTGCGCTGGACGGCGGTCAAAATCACGACTGACGATCACGGGCAAGCCAAACCGATTTGGGAAGAAACCGCGCCGGGGCAGCAGAGCGATACCGCACGCTACCTGGCCGCCGGAGCCGCGCGGGCGCTGCTGGCTACGCCGCCTGTGCACGGCCATCCGCCTACGCCCGATTTTCCGGCACTGCTCAACGACCTCTGGTCCAAGATCGGACCCGAGGCAAACGTCTTCTTCGAGTCCAACAGCATTTTGGGCCACCTGCGACCGGATCTGTGCCTCATGGTTCACGGAGGCGGGGACCATGCGCCGCGCAAGCCTTCCTTTGCCTCTGCGCTCCGCCATGCGGATGCGATGGTGGCACATGCCAACGCGGATAGGACGATTGCGGACGGATTGCGCAGGCCGGGCGAAGAGCCGAAACCGATCTTCTATCTTGCGGCTTTGGAGCGGGTGTCGCCGGAGATGGCGGCTTGGCTGCGGCTGGGTTTCTGAGCGGCAGGCGGCGAACGCGATTCCGGCGCCAGGCACCCGCCGGAACGGGTCTGGGAAAATCGATTAATCCATGAAAAGTCGTTTACTATGGGTGAGTTTGAAAGGAAGCTCCCAACCATGCAACGCTCTGTTTTCTCTTCTTGTGCGATCGGGATTCTTACTTTTTTCTCTTTGCTAGAAGGAGTAGCTCTGACACCTTTCGCGCAAGCGCAAGCGGCTCCGGCCGCTGCTCCTTCTCTCAGTGCGCTGGCCCACCGGATTCTGAATGCCGGGCTGAAGGCCAATGCGCTGACCGGCGACGGCGTGACGCCCTGGCACTTGAAGCTGGATTTCCAGGTTCTGGACCCTGGCCAGACCAAGCCGACCAGCGGCTCGCTGGAAGAGTGGTCGGCGGGACGGTACCAGTGGCGGCGCACCTATACCAGCCCGGCCACCGGGTACAACGGTACGGAGTGGAGCGTCTCGCACATCGAGCGGTACCAGGCCAAGTCAAAGGATGCATTCAACCACGCCAAGCTCAACCTGCGCGTGGCCCGGCCGGTGATCGACCCGTTGTATCAGGCGGCCAACATCAAGCCCGATTACGAGATGGAAGTGAAGCGCTTCAACGCCGGCGGGACGATGCTGAACTGCGTGCTGGTGGTGGATCCTTCACGCTACGCCGGAGACTCCAATCCGGACTTCCTGTTTCCGACGATGTGTTTCGACACCGACTCGCACCTGCGAGTGGCATCGTCTGGCAGTACGGTGGTGCAGTTCGGCGACTTCCAGATCTTTCAGAACCGCGCGGTCGCCAAGGATGTAAAGATTCTGCTGAAGGGCGACCTGATCGCGGAGATGAAAGTCTCATTGGTGGAGCCATTGGCCGCGTCGGATGCAGAGATCGTGAAGCCGGGGAAGAATGCGGTTCAGCAGCCCTATACGCGGGAGCCCGGAGATCCGGAACTCGAGCCTGTTTATGAGGTTGGAGCTACCATACCCTTGACGCTTGAGCGTCGCCAATACCGCGGAGAAGCCGTGGTCCCAGTCGTGATCCACAAGGATGGGAGCGTCAAGGTCAGCCGCGAGGCCCCGTTCTCGCCAAACCAAGCGCTGTTCGACGCTCTGGAACTCGCGATCAATCAATGGAAGTACAAGCCGTACCTCGTGGACGGGCAGCCGGTCGAGGTGGAAACCTCGATCCATTACGTCATGGATGGGAAACCGTTTGTTCCTTCCTACGAAGGTCCCAAGAGCGATCCGGTGGTGACCAAGCCTGAAGACTTCTCCAGCGCCTACGATCCCAAGCGGAATCCGGAAAAGGACTTGGCAATGGCCGAGACACAAGCCAAACAGACGCACAAGCGCATTTTGATTGAGGTGGGCGGCGACTGGTGCGTCTGGTGCAGGTATCTCGACAAGTTCTATGCAGAGCACGCGGATGTGCAGGAGTTGCGCGATGCCAATTATGTGCTGATGAAAGTCAACATGAGCTCACTGAACGAAAATGCCGCGTTTCTAAGCCAGTATCCCAAGATTCCCGGATACCCATGGATTTTCGTATTGGACACGGACGGAACACTGTTGACCTCCGAGAACACGGACCCTCTGGAGAACGGAGCCAACAGCTACAGCGTCAAGGCGTTCAAGGAATTTCTTTCGGGTTGGAAGCCGCAGTAGAGAGAGCCGAACCTGGGCCAGTTGCTCCCCTTGCGGCCCGGGATTGGATTTTGCAAGAAATGCAGCCTTGGCTGCGGCTGAGGCTGGGTCCGGCTTTGCGATCCTGATCCGTGGGCGGCTCGATTTCCGCACCGCACACTCAGCGGAACCGGGCGAGGAAAATCGTTTAAGCCGGGGAGAATCGTTTACTATGGGGGAGTTTGAAAGGAAGCTCCGTACAATGCACTCTGTCTCTTTTTCCCGTACGATCGGGATTTCTGCCCTTTTCTGTTTGCTCGCAGGCGTGGTTTTCACAACTTCAGCGCGAGCGCAAGCGGCGCCGGCCACTTCCGATTCGCTCAGCGTTCTGGCGCATCGGATTCTGAATGCCGGGCTGAAGGCCAACGCGCTGACCGGAGACGATGTGGCGCCCTGGCACCTGAAGCTGGACTTCCAGGTTCTGGACCCTGGCCAGACCAAGCCGACCAGCGGCTCGCTGGAAGAGTGGTCGGCGGGACGGTACCAGTGGCGGCGCACGTATACCAGTTCGGCCGCTGGATATAGCGGCACGGAGTGGAATGTTTCGCGCATCGAGCGCTACCAGCCCAAAGGGAAGGATCCCTTCGATCACGCCAAGCTCAACCAGCGCGTGGCCCGGCCGGTGATCGACCCGTTGTATCAGGCGGCCAACATCAAGCCCGATTACGAGATGGAAGTGAAGCGCTTCAACGCCGGCGGGACGATGCTGAACTGCGTGATGGTGGCGAATCCGGCGCGCTACGCTCCGCCGGACACAAATCCGGATGTTCTGTTTCCCACGCTGTGCTTCGACCCCGACTCGCACCTGCGAGTGGCATCGTCGGGCGGGACGGTGGTGCAGTTTGGCGACCTTCAGGTTTTCCAGAATCGCGCCGTGGCCAAGGATGTGAAGATTCTGCTGAAGGGCGATCTGATTGCGGAATTGAAGGTCTCTCTGCTGGAGCCGCTGGGCGCCTCGAATGTGGAGATCGTGAAGCCGGGCAAGAACGCGGTGCTGCAGCCGCTGACACTGGAGGCCGGAGATCCGCCGCTGGAGTCGGTCTATGAGGTTGCGGCGTCGATGCCCCTGACGGCCCAGCACACTTTGTTCATGGGAACGATCGAGGTCCCCGTGGTGGTGCAGAAGGACGGCAGCGTCAAGGTGATTCCCCACGAGGGCTGGCCCGCGGCGCAATACGACGCGGTGGTGGATGCGGTGAAGAAGTGGAAGTACAAGCCGTATCTGGTGGACGGACAGCCGGTCGAGGTGGAAACCAACATCCAGTATGTGGCCAACGGAAAGCCGTTTGTTCCTTCCTATCAGCAGCCCAAAGCCGCGCCGGTGGTGACCAAGCCGGAGGACTTCTCCAGCGCCTACGATCCCAAGCGGGACCCGGAAAAGGATCTGGCGATGGCCGAGGCGCAGGCCAAACAGGCGCACAAGCGAATTCTGATGGTGGTGGGCGGCGACTGGTGCGTGTGGTGCAAGAATCTGGAGAAGTTCTATACCGAGCATGCGGATGTGCTGGCGCTGCGCGACGCGAACTATGTGGTGCTGAAGGTCAACATGAGTTCCGTGAACGAAAACACGGCATTTCTGCTACATTTCCCCAAGATTCCGGCCTACCCGTATTTCTTTGTTCTGGATGCGGACGGGAAGCTGCTGAAAGCGCAAAGCTCGGGCGAACTGGAGGCCGGCGCCGACAGCTATTACGTGAAGCCATTCAAGGAGTTCCTGACGGCGTGGGCTCCGGTGCAGTAGTTGGAGCGGAGTTCGAAGCACAACGGCCCGGCAGAGCGTCTCTGCCGGGCCGTTGCATTTTGGTGCGCAACTTAGCCGGCCGCGGGCCTGGAGGAGGGAGAAGCCGGAGCCGGTCTTCCGCCCGGCCGCGCGGGCACGGATTTTGCCGGGGTTTGCTTCCGGACGGCGGCCGACTCGGTGTTTCTGAGCAGGACGGCCGTTCCGCGCGCTCCGTCCATGCCCTTTTCAGTCAGCAGCGCACAGGCCAGGTCGAGAAACTCCGGGTGATGCTCGAAGTGCTTGCCGGCGGCCTGCACGGTATGGACGACGTGCGCGGTGGAAAAGGCCTCGGCATGGAAGCCGGCCACGCCGATCAGCAACCCCTTCATCAGCGCGAACTGCGCCGTCAGCTGGGTAAACTCCCGCGTCATGGAGAAAGGCTCGCCCTGCTTCATCCCGTCGCGGCCGAAAGGGAACTGGCAGCGCAGGATGGTGTTGATCAGGTAGTTCTCCAGGATGTGGGGATGACGGCGCATGAAGGGCATGTAGTCGAGGTCGTGGGCCAGCGCGTAGCGCGCGGCGAGGCTCTCAAGGGTGGCGCCGGGCCCGTTGCCGATGCCGGTGGTGAAGGCGTGAATGCATTCGCCGAAGCGCTGGGTGACGTTGGAGCGGTGCAACATGAGGCCGGCCAGGAGCAGCACCACGTCCAACTGGGCGGGCAGATCGGCGGGCAGCGTCTCCATCGCCGGGCGCAGAGTTCCGGAAGCGACGGTGGCGTCGAACTCGCGCAGAAAGGCGGGAATGGCGCGGTCGAGCTCGCCGTGGGCGATGGCGTCGAGGCGGCGGCAGAAAACGCCGAGAAGAAAGAGCCGTTGCCACACCGGGTAAGCGCGATAGCGAACCAGCTTCAGGACGGATTCGCGAATGGGCCAGAAATAAGGCGGCAGCCAGGGCGCGGCTGTGCGCGCCTTGGCGCTCAGCGCGACACGGGCGTGCTCTTCAGTGGGCGGCTGCAGGTCGGGATCGAGCAGCACATGACGCGCGGCTTCGGGGCAGGAGAGCGCCAGGGCTTTTTCTTCGAATCCGCCGATGGAGTGGACGATGCGCGGATAGGTGGCGCAAGTGGAGGAGAGAAATCCCTCGCCGCACTCGGCGTGGATGCGGCAGAGGCGATCCGCGGTGAGCAGCGGGCACTGGTTCTGCTCGGTCATGCGCAGCTTGGCGAAGCCGCCCTTGCCAAAGCCGTCCGAGGCCTTGGCATCGGGCGGCGCCAGGAGGATGCTGGCGTCGATGAGGGTGCGCAGCGGGCCGGCGGGGAGGGATTGGACCTTGGCGTAGGCCGCACGGTCGATGGGGACGCTCCATCCGCGGCAGCAGGTATCTTCACAGGCGGAGCCGACGCAGCGAAAGGAATCGGCGTAGGGAGGGTGGGCCGGTCTGGTGGGCAATCGGCGCTCCTTGGCATGGGACTGCACATCGCGCTCTCATTCCGAGGTGAGGTGCACGAGGGAATGCAGCACGTTGCGCGCCACTCTGGCCCGTTGGTGGGATGAGAGGGTCTCATACTGAGAATTTGTGCGGCAAATGGAGGAGATTCTCTCGAATGCCGGACGCCAGCTCAGCACCCTCGGTTCAAATCGGCTTCAAAGCCCGGCGTTCGCCGATCGCCATTCCCGCGCCTTGCGGCCGGGCCGTAGGGCGCAGCGAACCGCCGTTCCCAGACCCCGTTCTTCCTGAGTTGGCCGTTCCAGGCAAACTGCATAGCCGGCAGCCGGAGCGCCACCGAAAGGAGCGCCGCAGCCAGGGCCGAAAACCGCTCCACGCCGGCCACCGCTTTCAGTTCCGCTTCGCCGAAGCGGCCGTCCCGGGCCAACTGCTCGCCCAGGGCGCGCAGACGCTCGGACAGTTTTCTGTTTGCCTGCTCCGGCATTGCCTCCATCGCCCAGCCTGCGCCGCGCACAATGACGCCGGCGCAGGGCGAACCGAGACGCCGGGCGAGCTTTTCCAGATAGCGCTGGAGCGGGCGGGAATGCAGCGCCTCAGGGAAACCGGACTGCACCAGGAAACCAAGCGCGGGGTTTACGCCTCCCGCGGCCGCGGCTTGCACACGCGGTGCGAGGGCCTCGATGTAGGATTTCACGATGCCCGGCATGGCGTCGGTGTAGAGCGGCATCCCGAGCAGCACCACGTCCGCCTCGGGAAAGGCCTTCACGGCGCGATTGAAGCCAGCCGCCTGCGCCAGATGGAGAAGCTGCGGCGCCTGGCCTCCACCCCGCTGCCAACCCTCGGCCACGCGGGTCAGCATTTTCATCGAGTTCGAGCGTTCGCCTCGCGGCGAGCCGTTAAGCAGCAGCAGTGAGTTCATGGGCCACCTCCTGGGCAGGGCGGTTGGAGACGGCGGTGAGAACGAGGCGGAACTTCAGATTGCGCGCCGTCCGCTTCCACAACGCCGTGGTGATCTCAATATCTTCGGCATCTGCGCCGCTCTCCGCGCCGAGCAGCAGCCCGAACCGCGGGTAGCTGGCATAGCGCGCGCGATGATGCACCTCGCCCCCCTCGATGACGAAAAAGGGGTGAATGAGCGGGATCATCTGGTCGGTGGCGCGCTTGAGCAAGGCGGAGGTATATCCCATCGTGACCGGGGAAGCCAGCACCGCCAGGTCGGCGCCGATGACGGCACGGCAGAGCTGCGCGCTGCCGTCACGCTTGACGCACTCGCCGGGCGTTTTTACCCAGCAACCAAAGCAGCCGGAGCAGCCTTTCAGATCGAGCTCGCGCAGATCGAGGGTGGTGACGGTATGGCCCGAGGCCGCCAACTGCCTGGCCACATCGAGGAGGTACTGCTGGAAAGGCGTTGCCGGATCGGGCTCGCCGTTGAGGAGGGTGATGCGCATGAGCGATTCCTTTCTTTGGGGAGCTGATTCTACGTCGTAGAATTTAGCGACGGTTGTTATTCTACATCGTAGAGTTTATTTGTCAACCAGATGGAGGCACGACGCCGTTACGCTGGCTACGGAAGGTAGATATCTCCTTTTTCCATAGCGACTTGCCAGTTCTACGACGTATAATCGATCTGCCCGGAGCAGGCTGAGAGAGGACCAGAATGTCAGAAAAGAAGAAGCCGGCCGATGCCGCCGCACGCAACCAGCACGCTAGGCCGCGCCTCAAGCGCCGAGTCGGCCCGGTGCTGCCGCTCAAGCGCGAGCACATCGTCTCGACGGCCCTGGCGCTGGTGGACCGCGGCGGCCTCAAAGCTCTCTCCATGCGCGGGCTCGGCGCGGAACTCGGCGTGGATCCGATGGCGGTCTACTATCACATTCCGAACAAACAGGCGCTGCTCGACGCCATTGTCGAGGCGGTCATGGCCAGCATCGACCTTTCCATCGACCACCCGGCCGATGCTCCCGAGGAGCGCATCCTGGGCGCGGCGCGCGCCTATCGGGACGCCATGCTGGCTCACGTCAATGCGCTGCCCATCCTGCTGGCCCACGGCCCGGCCACACCCGCGGCCATGCGGCCGGTGGAACTGCTCATCGGGATTCTGCGCGATGCCGGCCTGCCGCCGGCCCAGGCATTCGCGGGAATGCAACTGATCGCGGCCGCGGTGCGCGGCGCGGTGGGGATGGGACCCGCTCCGCAAGGCGCCGGCCAGCCTGCTTTGGCGCAGATCGAAGTCCTGTTGCGGCACTTGCCGGCCAGCGAGTTTCCCCACCTGCTGGAGGCCATGCCGTTCGCCAGCAATTTTTTCGAGGGTGGCTTCGAATTCGGCGTCCGGGTGCTGGCGCGCGGCCTGCTCGCCGAGGTGCGAAGGGGCCAGGATGGGGGCAAGCGGAAGCTCCTAGGGGCGGAGAGGGCGGCCGTGGGATAAGAATCTTCCAACACGGGAACACGCAGCGCGCCAATCCGGGCGGGCTGAGAATTAGAACCTCCTCATAATGGGCTTTGCGGAGGGCGCAGGGAAGAATTATGTAAACTTTGGAGTTTTTTAGATTGGAAGAAAGCGGGAAATCCTCAGAATGGCCAGCCCCTGTCGGCCGATCCGATCACGGCTCCACGATCTCTAGAACGGTTTTTCCGACAGGAAGGGCTCAGTCTTGAGCGAGCCATCGCGCTGCTTGACCAGCATCTGGACCTTGCCCTCGGCGGCGTCCAACTCCTGTTTGCAGGCGGCGGAGAGGCCGACGCCCTCCTCGAAGAGCTTGAGGGAATCCTCCAGGGCCAGGTCGCCCTTTTCCAGTTGATCGACGATGGTTTCGAGCTTTTTGAGGGATTCTTCAAAGGACGGCATGAGTGTTTACTCCATGGGGTTGGCGCCCTTGGGCAGCACGCTGGCGACGACCTCGGCGGCGGCGATGTAATTGCCGAAGGGCGCGGTTACCTGGACGCCTTCGACGAGGGGCCGGACGGCGGCCAGCATCTCCTGGGCGATGAGGATGCCTTCGCGGCGGGCGGCCTCGGGCGAGGAAGCCTGGGCCATGCGCAGCATGATCTCCTCGGGCATGGAGACGCGCAGATCGTTCTTCATGTACTCGGCGTTGCGGAGGCTGGTGAGCGGCCAGATGCCGGCGATGATCGGGATGCGGAAGTTCTTGATGCGCTCGAGGAAGTTTTCCAGCAGGCGCAGGTCGAAGACCGGCTGGGTGATGGCGTACTCGGCGCCGGCCTCGACTTTGTAGGCAAAGCGGCGCAGTTCCTGCTCGAGGTCGGGCACGCCGGGGTTGGCGGCGACGCCGATGGTGAAGTTGGTGCTGGCGCCGATGGCGTTCGATCCGATGTCGAGGCCGCGGTTCAGGCGCTGCAGCATGTTGACCAGACCGATGGAGTCCACGTCAAACACAGCGGTGGCGTCGGGGTAGTTGCCCAGCCTGGGCGGGTCGCCGGTGAGGCACAGGATGTTGTGCAGGCCGATGGACGAGGCGCCCAGCAGATCCGACTGAATGCTCAGAATGTTCCGGTCGCGGCAGGTGTAATGGAGAATTGTTTCGATGCTGGTGTGTTGCTGAATCTGGATGCAGAGGCTTTGCGCGCTCATGCGGGCCGAGGCGCTGGGCGAGTCGGGCACATTGATGGCGTGTACGCCGAGCTGGGCCAGCAGTTGCGCGCCCTCGATCTCCTGGGCGCAGTCGATGCCGCGGGGCGGAACGATCTCAACCAGGGTGATGAATTTGCCCTCGGCCACCAGGGAGCCGATGCGGGAGCGCGCGGCCAGGGGCGCGGGAGGGGTTTCGGCGTTCGGCGCGGGGGCCGAGCCCGCAATTGCGGCGCTGGCCTGTTCGTCGAGGGCGCGCATGGCCGAGCGCATGGCGCGGATGTGGTTGGGGGTGGTGCCGCAGCAGCCGCCTACGAACTGGGCTCCGGCGGCGATGGCCTTGCGGGCGAAGTTGGCCATGTATTCGGGAGAGCAGAGGTAGATGTTGCGGCCCTCGACGGCGCGCGGCATGCCGGCGTTGGGAAAGCCGGCGAGGGGCAAGGAAGAGGCCGAGCGCATGGCCTCGATGGCGGTGAGCACGGTGGAGGGTCCGGTGGAGCAGTTGACGCCGATGGCTCCGGCGCCCCACTCGGTGAGCAGAGCCGCGGCCTGCTGGGGCGAGGAGCCGTCGAGGCAGTTGCTGTCGACGTCCACGGTGACCATAACCAGCACGGGCAGTTCGGGCGCGGTTTCCCGGGCGGCTTCCAGGGCCTGGCGGGCCTCGTTGAGCGCGGGCATGGTTTCGATTATGAGCATGTCGGCGCCGGCTTCGGCCAGGGCGCGCATCTGTTCGGCAAAGGCGGCGCGGGCCTCGTCCAGGCCGGTTTTTCCCAAAGGCTCGAGCCGCACCCCGAGCGGTCCTACGGAACCGGCCACCCAGGCTTCGCCGCCCTGTTTCTCCTTGAGCCGGTCCACGGCCTGCCGCGCCAGGCGCACGCCGGCCGCATTGATTTCGGCCACTTTGCCGGCCAGTCCGTGCCGCGCCAGGCGAAAGCGGTTGGCGCCAAAGGTATTGCTTTCAAGAATCTCGGCGCCGGCTTGCAGGTACTCTTCGTGCACCGCCAGAATGAGGCCGGGGTCAGAGAGGTTGAGTTCGTCGTAGCAGCGGTTGATAAAGATGCCGCGGGCATAGAGGACCGTCCCCATGGCGCCGTCTGCGAGCACGGGGCGGCTGGCGAAGATGTCGGAGAACTGGGTCATTCTTTTGTCATGCTAAGCCACGCGGGCCTGGCGCGCCAGCCGACCGGGCTGCTTTGTTATACTTCGGGAGTCATCAGCCGGTCAGGAACCGGTTCCGGGTCCAGGGAGTTTTCGATCATCGCTTGAGGCGATTTCTCCGATCGGCCGGCAACCGCCATCAATGTCGTTCACGCTCCGGCCATGGCCGCGGGCATCGTCCGCGGTACGCTCCGCGCTTTTCGTCGAGGTAAGGGATTTTGAAGAAGAGAAGTCTTTGCATGAGCGCCGCCGCGGCCCTGATGTTTGCAGTCGCGCTGGCAGGTTGCGGCAGCACGACGTATTTTGCGGGCAGGACTTTGCCCCCCAGCGGGCTGACCAACCGGGTTGTCATCGCGATCCAGAATCCGGGCGCTTTTACCAAGGGCGTGCTGCAGTTTGTGGACGCGTACTACGACACCCGGTCCAGCTACAACGACAAGATCTCGTCGTTTTCCATCAGCGGCTATTCCGGCGCGCTGCCCATTACCATCCAGAACATGCCGGAGGAGCAGTTCGGCGCGGTGTACGGCTCGGGCGATGGCAGCTTGACGATTGCCAACTATGCCAAGGAATCCGTAACCAGCAGCATCAAGGGGCTGAACGGCTTATCCTCCAGCATTTTCATCACCCGGAATATGTCCTACGTCTTCGCCGCCAGCCAATCGGCCGAGGTGTTTACGGTGGTGGACCAGACGACCGGCGGCTCCTATCCGCTGAGCCTTCCCGGCGTCTACCGGGTCAGCGTGAATCCCGGGGGCTCGGTGGCCCTGGCCTTTGTCGAAAACTCGAATTACGCTTATTACCCGCGTAAACTGACCGCGGCGCAGACCATTTCATACGCTGGCGGCCACGGCACCTGGCCCAAAGCCGCAGTGGACTGCGAGCCGCAGAACGCGCCGGGATGGTGCCTTTTCCAGGCGCAGAGCCCGGACAACGTGGATGCAACGGGCAACTACTATGGCGCCCCTCTGGTCTTTGACCGGCCGGTGAAGGCGGTCTTTTCCGCCGATGGCGGAACGGCGTATGTGCTGAACTGCGGGCCCGAATGCGGCGGCTCCAAGGCCTCGGTCACGCCGCTGCAAGTGGCGCCGTTGATCTTTCTTGCCGGCCAGCAGTCCGGCACGCTGCCCACCAACAGCGCTTTGGCCAGCGCCACCATCGCCATTCCCGGCGGCGCGAGCAATGCACTGGTGGATAGCTCGACGCTCTATGTGGTGGGCCAGCAGCCGCAACAGGTGCAGGGACAGACGCTCTTCGCCGGCAACATGACGGTGGTGAATCTGACCAACAACGCGGTCTCAGCTCCGGTGTCGATCAGCGACGGAGCGCCCGGCGCGGTCAGCCGCATGTTGCTGGCCGACGACGACACGCTGTGGATCGGCATGACCAAGTGCACCAACGGCGTGCGCGCGGCGGCGGGCCAGCCTTACGGCTGCCTGACCATGGTCAACACCACCACCAACACGGTCACCCTGCTGGAGCCTTATCTGGGCGACCTGACGGGCATTGCCGGTGTGACCGGCCTGCATAAGATCTACGTCGCGCAGGGCGGGCAGGTGTATATCTTCTCGACCAAGGACGGCACGTCGATCGACAACCAGTATGTGACCGTGACCGGCACGGCCTACGACGTGGCCTACATGGATGGGCTCACGGACGGGAACAACACCGTCTACTAGACGCAGCCGGGCCCCATCCTTCGCTTTGCGATCCGGGCAAAGGATGGGGCTCCGCGCAGCGCAAGCGCCCTCCGATCTTGAGGAGCAGTCGACCATGTGCGCCGCAGCCGCAGCCGATTTCCCCACAGCCGACGTTCTGGCCATTGCCGCCCACCGCGACGACGTGGAGCAGACCTGCGGCGGAACGCTGCTGCGCATGGCCGCGCGCGGCCTGCGCACCGCCATTCTGGATTTGACCCAGGGCGAAGCCGGAACCCGCGGCAGCGCGGAAGAACGGGCCCAGGAAGCCGCCGAGGCGGCGCGCATTCTGGGCGTTGGGTGGCGCCAGGCTCTGGATTTGCCCGACGGCGCGGTGGAAAACACGCTGGAAAACCGGATCAAGATCGTTCGCGTGCTGCGCCTTGTGCGTCCTCGCGTGGTGATTCTGCCCTACTGGCGGGCGCGGCATCCGGATCATGCCGCAGTGGGCGCTCTCGGCTATGAAGCCTGCTTCCTCTCTGGCTTGGCCAAAGTGGATACGGGCGCGGCCCCGCACAGACCATTCAAGATCGTTTATGCCAGCCTGTATGCCGACGCGCGCCCGAGCTTTGTCGTGGATATCACGCCCTTCATCGAGCAGCGCCACGCCGCGCTGATGGCGTACCGCTCGCAGTATGCCAACCAGGCCACCGGCGGCGGGCTCTTCGTTCCCGAGGAAGAGATTCGCGAGCGCACCTTTGCCGAGGCCCGGCACTACGGGCTGCTGGCCGGCGTGCGCTACGGCGAGCCCTTCGTGCAAAAGGAAGTGGGGCTGGTGGACGACCTCACGCTGCTGCCGGTGCAGTCGATCTGAGGCGCTCAGTAACTGCCGGAGCGATCAATTTCGTGGCATCACGATTCTTTATCAAAAGTGAAAATAGAATCACTTTGCCTTATGCTTCCGCATCCGCCACACTAAGGGTTGGAGGCGAGGGATGACGCAGACGTGGGACCCACAGGCCTATGCCCGGAACGGCGCATTTGTGCATGAATTGGCCGGCGGAGTGCTGGAGTGGCTGGCGGCCAGGCCCGGCGAATCCATCCTCGACCTGGGCTGCGGCGACGGCCAGCTCACGCAGCGCATCGGAGCCAGCGGCGCACGCGCGATGGGCGCGGACGCCTCGCCGGCGATGGTCGCCTCGGCGCGGTCGCGCGGCATCGCCGCCATTGAAGCCAACGCGGAATCGCTGCCCTGCGGCAGCGGCCTCTTCGACGCGGTATTCTCCAACGCGGCGCTGCACTGGGTGCGCGATCAGGACGCGATGATTGCCGAGGTGCGGCGGGTGCTCAAGCCGGGCGGCCGCTTTGTGGCCGAGATGGGCGGCCATGGGAATATCGCCGCCATTCGCGTGGCGCTCATGGCCGTTCTGGCGCGCCACGGGCACGCCGATCGCGAAGACGGCGTGAATTACTATCCCACGCCGGAGGGCTACACGCGGCGGCTGGAAGGGCATGGCTTCAAGGTGAAGCGGATGGAATTGATTCCGCGGCCGACGCCGCTCGCGGCTGGCGGAATGACCGGCTGGCTCAAGACCTTTCGCCGCGGGGTTCTGGAAGGATTGCCGGAGGGGATCAGGGAGACGGTGGTGGAGGAGACGGCGGCGCTGCTAGCGCCGGCGCTGCGCGATGAAGACGGAAACTGGGTTGCCGACTACGTGCGCCTGCGCTTTATCGCTACGGCCTGAGGCTCAGCGGCTGAACCACATGCGCCCGCCGACGGCGATCAGCGTGAGCGCGAAGATGCGCCGCAGCCAAAGCTCGGGAATGAATTGCGCGCCGGCGGCGCCGAAGTATCCGCCCACCAGAAAGCCGGCGGCCAGTAGCAGCGCGACGCGAATGTCGGCATTGCCCTTGCGGTAGTACTCGAAGAAGGCAAACGCGCCGACGGGTAAGAGCAGAGCGCCCAGCGAGGTGCCCTGGGCCTTGTGCTGGTCCATGCCGAGCAGCCAGACCAGCGCGGGCACAAACAGGATGCCGCCGCCAATGCCCACCACGCCGGAAACCATTCCGACCACTACCCCAACCAGCAGCATCATCCAAGTCATGAGAACTCTCCATGGGCGCGGCAAAGAGCGGAGGCCGGGCCCGCGCTTTCAGCGTAAATCATGGCCTGACGAGTGCCGCCAAGCCGCGAATGGCCCATGCGGCCCTCTTGGCCAACGCCGGGATATGCCAAGACAAAAAGCCGGGAGCCGGCTGCGCTTGCGGCGGCTCCCCGGCTTTTTTGACCGTTGCTTCTATTCGTTCGGTTCGAGCGCCTTGCAGCGGAAGAGCAGGCCGGCAGCAGCGCCGCCCAGGCTGGGCACGAGCAGGAAAAGCCAGAGCTGCGCCAGCGCCTTGCCGCCCACCAGCAGAGCGGGGCCCAGGCTGCGGGCCGGGTTTACGCTGACGCCGGTGATGTGAATGCCGAAGATGTGAATCGCGACCAGGGCGATGCCGATGGCCAAGCCGGCAAAGCCGGCCGGGGCGCTCTTCTGCGTGGAGCCGAGGACGACGGTTACGAAGATCAACGTGGCTACGAACTCAAAGACGATGGCGGAAAGGACGGTGTAGCCGCCCTGGTAACCGGGCCCCCAGCCGTCCTGGCCAAGGCCGTTTACGGCAAGGTTGTAGCCGCCCTCCACACCGCTGGCGATGAGGAAGATCACCCAAGCGGCCAGGATGGCGCCCAGGAACTGGCCGATCCAGTAGCCGAACATCTCCGCGGCCTTCATGCGTCCCGCAACCCATACGCCCAGACTCACGGCCGGGTTGATATGGCAGCCGGAGACGGGGCCGATGGCGTAGGCCGCGGCGATGAGTCCGAGACCGAAGGCGAAGGCGATGCCCAGAATGCCCACCTTGTCGCCGGCAACCACGGCCGTGCCGCACCCGAAGAGCACCAGAATGAAGGTGCCCACAAGTTCCGCGAAGTATCTCTTCATGATCCCTCCTGTCAGGTTGGTTGAGTTATCCGGCTCGTGCGAGCCGGAGCCCTGCGCGCCGCACATCCTTCCGGCGATCCAGCGAAGCAGCGATGGCGGGGCGAAGAGTCCGCCGCTGGATCGGATGAATGGGAGCCGTCGGGGTGAATGGAAGCGCGCACGCAGTGTTGCAGAGGCCGGCGAGCGGAGTCAAGAGACGATCCGACCTGCGCAGCCTTGCGGTTGCGCGGGAGACAAGGCCGCGATGGATGGAAGGGAGGGCGGGACTGCAGCATTCTGTTCTTGAGTTATTCCGGTTCTTGCCGTATATCTGGGACGATGAACCAAACCGACGAAGCCGCGCGCTGCCGCAAATTATCCGTAATGTTCGGATCGTTAACCGCGACGATGGCCGTTTTTCCCGCGGTGTTGATGAGTCATGGCCCCCGGATTCTGGGTTTTGCGTGCATCGGGGTGCAGGTGGCGTTGCTGGTGCTTGCCATTCACTTCCTGACGAAGTGGAGGCGGCTGGAGGGGGCCGGGAAGGATTAGCCGGTTTCTGGCCGGGGCGATCTCAGCCGCGCAGAAATCCGGCGCGCGAAATCGGAAAAGACAGGCCTCCGGGGCTGAAACGCGTGTTTTTGGGTTGTGTTTGCGGCACGTTTGCCGTCGAGCCTGGAGAGTTTTGCGGCAACAAATGGGTTTTTTCGCAGGCTGCGGAGCCCGGCCCTAATCATTTCAGGCGGCTCCGAAGTCCTTTTTCCGCGCCAGTAAGGCCCCGGCGGCCGCGGGTGGCCGGGCCAAATTCACACAACGTTTGCAATCTCTTTGCCTGGTTGCATTACTCTGTTAATGGTTCCGTGCGGCCTCCGCATTTTGAGTTCAACGGCCGCAGGACGAGGGCTGACCGGTTGAGCCAAACCGTATTTGTACTGGAAGACGACACCGATATTGCGCGGCTGGTGCAGCATCATTTGGAAGCTGCCGGATTTGCCACACGCCTATTTCACACTCCCACCAACGTGATTCCGGACGCCGAGCACCAGGCGCCGGCGCTGTTTCTGCTGGACATCATGGTTCCCGGCGGAGACGGGCTGGACGTATGCCGCAGGCTGCGGGCGAATCCCGCGCTGTCGACCATTCCCATCATCTTCCTGACCGCGCGCGCCGGCGAAAACGATCGCGTGCTGGGACTGGAAATGGGCGCGGACGACTACATTACCAAGCCCTTCGCCACCCGTGAGCTGGTGGCGCGGGTCAAGGCGGTGCTGCGCCGCTTCGAGCGGCCCACCTCGCCCTCGATCATCAGCTTCGAAGAGGTGGTGATCGACGCCAACGCCATGCAGTTGAAGGTGCGCGGCGAACTGACCACGACCACGGCCACCGAGTTCCGTCTACTGGACTATCTGGCGCGGCATCCGGGCCGGGTCTTCAGCCGCGACCATCTGCTGGACGCGGTATGGGGCGATGCGCGCTTCGTCACTCCGCGCTCGGTGGATGTGTATGTGCGGCGCATCCGCGAGAAGATCGAGGTCGATCCGGAGAATCCGCGCTATTTGAAGACGGTGCGAGGCGCGGGATACCGCTTCGAGATCCCCAAGAGCGAATAACAAACCGGCCCATGCCGGATGGGAGCGGCGCGGATTGACGCAGAAAGTATTTACCAAGCTGCTCGGGCTCTTCGTCCTGCTGCTGGTCTTCTACACCGTGGTGATGGAGTTTGTCTTTCGCAGCATGGTGGCGCAGACGGCGGGCGGGACGCTGCGCGTGCTGGGCGGCGAGGCGCTGTGGGCGGGCCTGATCGCGCTGGCGGTGGCGCTGCCGGTGGCGGCCTGGGTGGCCGGCGGGATCTCGGCGCGGCTGGATCGTGTCGTCGCTTTTGCCCGGCGCATCGCCGACGGCGACCTGAGCGCGCGTCTCGAGTTGACCGGCAAGGATGAACTTTCCGCCATGGAAGCGGCGCTGAACCAGACGGCCGAGCGGCTGGGCGAGAATTTTGCCGAAATCGAGAACCGGCGCCAGGAGTTGGCCGCCATGCTCGATTCCATGCAGGAGGCGGTGGTCGCCATCACTCCCGAGGGCTTTGTGCGCTGGTCGAACGCCGTGATGCAGCGCATCGCCGGGACCCAGATTCGCGCTGGCCGGCCGCTGGTGCTCTCGGTGCGCGACCCCGAAGTCCTGGCGTGCGTGCGTGGAGCCCTCGACCGTCACGAGGTTCGCTTTGGCCGCGCCAGTTCGCTGGCGCCGGGACGCATCTTCGAGATCAACGCGGCGCCGCTGCCCAGCGGCGGGGCGCTGGTCGTGCTCCACGACGTGAGCGCCATCGAGGCCGCCGAGAAATCCCGCCGCGATTTCATCGCCAACGTGAGTCACGAACTGCGCACCCCGCTCACCTCCATCCAGGGCTATGTGGAGACGATCATTGAGGACCCCGATTCCCGCCCCGAGACCACGCGGGAATTTCTTGGCGTGATTCTGAAAAACGCGACGCGCATGAACCGGCTCACCGAAGACTTGCTCGCCCTGGCCAGCGTGGAGAGCCCCGACTACAAGCTGGCGCTGCAACCCGCGCAGGCCAGCGCGCTGGTGGAGGACGCCATCGATTCGCTGGGCGGAATCGTGGTCGATTCCGGGGTCGAACTGGAATCGGCCGGAGCGCCGGACTCGACCGTGATGGCCGACCCGGACGCCATGAACCAGGTTTTCGGCAATCTGGTCGAGAATGCGCTGAAATATGCCAAAGACGGCAAGCGGATTCGCGTGGGCGCGCGGCTGCTGGAAAACGAAGTGGAATTCAGCGTCCAGGACTTCGGACCGGGCATTGCATCGGAGCATCTGGGCCGGATCTTCGAGCGCTTCTACCGGGTTGACAAGGCGCGCTCGCGGGAGTCGGGCGGCACCGGCCTAGGGCTGGCCATTGTGAAGCACATCGTGCAGGCCCATGGCGGACGCATCTGGGCCGAAAGCGAACTGGGCGCCGGCGCTGCCTTCCACTTCACGCTGCCGCTGGCGCCGGGACCGCAGCATCCGCTCACGCCTGGCCTTTAGGAGGCTCCGATTGAGGCGCCGCCTGGAGCGATAGAAACTCTCGGTCAATTCAAATGCCCGTAACATTGCCGGTAGAGAATCGACTACGGCAGTTCATCTGCAAGGGAGATCTTTGTGAAAAAGTCTTTGGTTGCCGTTATGTTGTTGATGCTGGCGCTGAGCACGGCTCAGGCGCAGAAGCTGACAGGGGCGGGCGCTACCTTCCCCTATCCGATTTATTCGAAATGGTTTAGCGAGTACAGTGCGGCTCATCCCGGCGTCGAGATCAACTATCAGTCGATCGGCTCGGGCGGCGGAATCCGCCAGGTTACGGCGGGCCTGGTGGACTTTGGCGCCTCCGACATGCCGATGACCGACGACGCGCTGGCCGCCTCGAAGGTCAAGCTGGTTCACATTCCCACCGTGCTGGGCGCGGTGGTGCCGATCTTCAACGTTCCCGGCGTGGGCGACATCAAGTTCAGCGGCGACGTTCTGGCCGACATCTATCTGGGAAAGATCTCCATGTGGAACGACGGGCGGATCGCCAAGGACAATCCCGGCGTCAAGCTGCCCAACCAGAAGATCATCGTGGTGCACCGTTCGGATGGCAGCGGCACCAGCTTCATCTGGACCGACTACCTGAGCAAGGTGAGCAAGGAATGGGAGAACGGCCCCGGCAAGGGCACTTCGCCCAGTTGGCCGGTGGGCGTAGGCGGCAAGGGCAATGAGGGCGTGGCCGGCCTGGTACGCCAGTTGCCCGGCGCCGTAGGCTACGTCGAACTGATCTATGCCTTGCAGAACAAGATCAGCTACGGCGAAGTGAAGAATCAGTCCGGCGCCTGGCTGAGGGCTTCCATCGAGGGCGTGACGGCAGCCGCGGCCAGCATCAAGGTGCTTCCCGCCGACTACCGGATCTCGATCACCAACGCGCCCGGCAAAGACGCTTATCCGATCTCGAGCTTCACCTACCTGCTGATTCCCGTTCATGCCAACGATGCCGCCAAGGGCAGGGTCATCAAGGACCTGCTGAGCTGGATCGTCAACTCCGGCGAGAACGAGGTTTCGGCGCTCTCCTATGCTCCGTTGCCCAAGAGCGTGGCGCAAAAGGTGCTGAAGACCGTCTATTCGCTGCAGTAGAAGCAGGCGGACGGTCCGGGCTGCGCCGGACCGTCCGCGCCCTCAGGCGAGGACCGGGGCGCGCGAGCCGTGCTGGCTCACCAAGATGAGCTGTCCGGCAAAGGGGAAGGCCGAGGGCTGCACCGGGCAGTTTCTAGCGTGGTGGCCGGCGGAAACTTTCATCGAAAGCACGGGACAGCGGGGCAGCCTGTCTACCTGCCGATCGGGGGCCCGATTGCCGGCCGTCCTTGCATCTTTGTGTTTGCGAAGCAGTAAGGCAGCAAGCCGGAGGAGCGCCCGCTAAGATGCCAGGTGCTCACCGATCAGGCGGTCCACCAGCGCCTCGAGAGGCTCGCCGGTGCGCGGCAACAGGAAAGCCCTGGCCGCCGGCTCCCAGTCCAGCTTGAAGCTGGTGGAGAGCGCGGAAATCCAGATCTGGCGCATGGGAGCATTCGGCGTGATGACAAACTTGCCCGCCGGCTCCTCGAAGAGGACATTCAGCACGCCGCCCTGTCCCTCGACCTCGAAACCGGCGTCGTCGTCTTCCTCGCGCGCGATCAGATGCTTCATCAGCGAGTCGAGCGCGGTCTCGGCCAGATTGCGAAACTCCAGTTCGTCCAGCATGGCCCCAGTGTAGCAACTCCCACGCGGGCGCGTCGTCTCGGGTTTCAATTCCGGTATTTTTCCCTATTACGGGGTAGATTGCCCGGTTTTTTCCGCCTTTTCACCGGAATCTTGCACCCTCTTCACTGGTGCGCCGTCATACTGCGCTTGAATCCTGAGCCGGGAGGGTGACGGAATGCGTGTGCTGTGTGCGATCGCGGGGATTCTGGTGGTCGTGGAGGGGGCCTGTTGCGCGCCAGTCCAGCAGCCGATGCCGGCTGGGCAACTGGTGCGCGAGGTGGTCTACAACGAACTGAACGATCATCAGGGCCACGGCTACTGGCGCTACTGGATCGAGCGCAGGACTCCGAAGGAAACGCGGCTTGAGGAGCAGATCGAGACCGCCGAAGGGCCCATTACGTGGCTTTCGCTGGACAATGGACGCCCGCTCAGCGCCGAAGGCCGGCAGCAGGAGCGTGCGCGTCTGGAGCATCTGCTGACCTCGCCCGCCGAGCAGGCCCGGCATCGTCAGGAGTATGAAGACGACGAAAGGCGCATCGGCCGGATTCTGGCGCTCTTGCCGGACGCGTTCGTGTACGAATACGACGGCGAAGAGAACGGCTGCCACCGGCTGCGCTTTCGCCCCAATCCCGACTACCCCGCGCACTCGATCGAAGCGCGCATCTTTCACGCCATGAGCGGAACGCTGTGGGTGAATGCGCGCTACAAGCGGCTGGCCCGGCTCGACGGCCATGTGGTGGACAACGTGGATTTCGGATATGGCATTCTGGGCCGCCTTTACAAGGACGGATGGTTCCAGTTGCAGCGGAGCCAGGTGAGCTCGACGGATTGGAAGACGGTGCGGCTGGAAGTGCATATGTGCGGGCGGGCGCTGCTGGTGAAGAGCTTTGCCCGCGACACCAGCGAAGAGCGGGGCGGCTTTGCGCCGGTTCCGGCGGCGATGAATCTGGCCCAGGGCTTGGCGCTGCTGGAACGGAGCGAGGCCAGCAACGGAACCGTGGCGCGCACCGCCTTTGCCGCGCGGAGGTAGAGTCAGCTCGCCGCGCCGCGGTGTGACCAGCAGAGCCGTCGCCGCGCGATTTCGCCCCCTCTCGTACAAGGCCTTGTCCGCCGCGAGCAGCAGGCTTTCGGGCATCTTGATGCTTCCTTGCAGGCGGGCAGTCGTTCCCGGCCGGATGGCCATCACGGTCGTTGCATCCCCTGAAGCGGTCCGCATCGAACAGCAACAGCGATATTTGCGAGCCCGAGCGCGGGCGCGCCTTTACGTTCGACGCGCGCGAACGAATGCGGAGCTTTCCATTGGGGGCGTTTGCACGGGAGGGATCGCCGGCCGCCCGGAAGCAGGAATCACAGGAGCGTACCTGGCCCAAGTGTACCGAAACTGGGCAAAATGACTGCAAAAAACATTGAACTTTCGCCGCGTTCGGTCGATCTTCGGATCAGGAGCAGTCTTTGAACAAGGAGCGAAGATGGGGATCGGCCCAGTCATCCCGATGATTCCGTTGCCGGCCAGCCAGACTGTCGAGAGGGATTTTGCACTGCCTCCGATGGCCAGGGTAGAGAACTCGGCGCGAAGCGGGGACGAATCCTACTCTCCTAGCGGGGGAGAATCCGCGGGCAACTCCGACGACGGCGATCCGGAAGGCGAGTTTGAAGAGCTAACCGGCGAGGAAGAAGAGGCTCAGTTTACCGCGCCGCCTGCCGCCAAAAGCCTGGACCAGCAGATCAGCTTTTTCGCGTGAGGATGCTGGCCGGACCTCGCACTCGAGGGCAGTTCGCCGCTTTGGCCTGGGTTTGCAGGGGAGGGGAAAGGCCGGCCTTCAGAACAGACGACCGCGATTGGGCCGCGCACGAGTGGATCGCCTTGATCTTGCCAGCTTTGAAGACCGGCTTTCCGGCAGCCTGCGTTGATCCAATCTCTGCCCTGCCCGCGGCAAGGCGGGCAAGCCTCCCACACAGCCCATTGATTCCAGATAATTTATAGAACATTCATGCAAGATTTTCCGTGGAGTCTTGCAAATACTCAGGAGATGGCGTAGCTTACTAACCAGTTAGTTAAAAAGATGACAGATTGCCCTTGCATCCGTACCCAGTCCGAACGCGCCGACCAGACGCGAGCGCGGATTCTGGACGCAGCCATCCGCGAGTTCAGCGCGAATGGGCTGGCCGGGGCGCGCACCGAGCAGATTGCCGAAGCCGCGGGCGTAAACAAGGCGCTGCTCTACTACTACTTCAAGGGGAAAGAGGCGCTCTACGAGGCCGCTTTGGAGTTGGTGGCCGAGGGTGTGCGGGCGACGAACATGGCGGTGCTGGACGGGAAGGCCTCGGCCGGTGAACGCTTTCTGACGTCGGTACTGACCCATTTCGACCGCATTCACACCAATCCGGGGTTCCAGAGCCTGATGCAGCAGGAGATGATTCGGCTGCATCGCGGCGAGGACAACGCCCTGACGCCGCTGGTGGACAAGGTCTTTCGGCCGCTGATGGCGCGGATGAACGAGGTGCTGGAAGAGGGCATTGCCTCGGGCGAGCTGATTCCGGCCGATCCCTCGCAAATCCGCTATGCGGCGCTGGGCGCCAATGTCTTCTACTTTCTTTCCGCGCCGCTCATGAAGATGATTCAGGGCGCCGACCCGCTGGAGAGCGGCGCATTGGAGTTTCGCAGAACGGCCGCGATCGAATACCTGGGACAAGCCCTGTTTATCGACCGCGAGCATGGGGCGCGGGTGGCTGCGCGCGTTCTGACGGCCGCGCCCGCGCCCAAAAACGGCGGCATTCTGCCGCAGGCAACGCCGGAGTTCCGCCCAATCGAGAAGCAAGAGAAGCAAGAAGCGATTCGTTTTCTCCTACAACGATTACGACCATAACGTTCCGCCGAATCGAGAAGCAAGAAGTGAGGTGCAAGTGAACGCACGCAATCGGGTTTTTGTCATTTTGGCTCTGCTCACCGTGGGGTCGCTGATCTGGTACTTCGTTACGGTGCGGCCGACGGGCGATCTGCAACTGATCGGCACGGTGGACGCCAACGAAGTGCTGGTGAGCGCCAAGATTCCAGGGCGCATCCAGACGCTGTTGGTGGACGAGGGGCAGGACGTGAAGGCCGGGCAACTGATCGCGATCATCGAGAGCGACGACCTGCAAGCCGCGCGCAAGGCCGCCGAGGCCACGGAACGAAGCCAGAAGGGCAAGCTGGGCGAGACGGTGGAGACCGAGCGCCAGACCCGCGGCGAAACCTCCAGCGCGACGGTGAACGCCGAGGCCCAACTGCGCGCCGCCAAAGCCGCGCTGGCCCAGACGCAGGCCAACTACGACCATCAGCAGGCCGATACCAGCCGCACCGTGGCGCTGGCCCAGCAGGGCATCATGAGCCAGCAGTCAAAAGACGAAGCCGCCACCAGCCTGCAGGCCGCCAAAGCCGCCGTGGATACGGCGCGGGAGAACATGGCGGCCGCGGAGGCATCGCTGCGCCAAGCGCGCGCCCATGAATTGCTGACGGCTGTTGCGGCCCGCACCGTGGACTCGACCCGCGACGAAGTGGCCAACGCCGGCGCCCTGGCCGAGCAGGCCAAGGTTGAGGCGGGGTACTCGCAGGTCTTTGCGCCGGTCAGCGGCAAGGTAAACGTGCGCGCCGCCCGGCAGGGCGAAGTTCTGGCCGCGGGCGCGCCCATCGTCACCATCATGGATCTGACGCAGACCTGGATCTATGCGCCGCTGCCGGAGACGCAGGCCGACGCGGTGCAACTGGGAGACTCGCTGCGCGTTGTGATGCCCTCGGGCGCGACCCTGCAGGGGAAGGTCATTGTCAAATCCGCCGAGGCCGACTTTGCCACGCAGCGCGACGTGAGCGCCCGCAAGCGCGACATCAAGACGGTGCAGTTGAAGTTGATCATCGACAATCCCGGCGAACGCTTTGTGCCCGGCATGACGGCGGAGGTCTACATTCCCAAAAACAAGCTGGTGAAGCAATGACTGCGCCCGCCACGAACTCAGCCGAAACGCAGAAGGGCGCACGGCCCACCGCTGCGATCGTTGTCGAGCACATTGCGAAGAAGTATGGCGACTTCGAAGCGGTGAAAGACGTGAGCTTTTCGGTGGCCGAGGGAGAGATCTTCGGCCTGCTCGGGCCCAACGGGGCAGGCAAAAGCACGCTCATCCGCATGATGACCACGCTGGTGCCCATCACCGGTGGCCGGGCTATTGTCGAGGGCCACGACGTGGCCAGGGAGCCCGACGCCGTCCGGCGCAGGATCGGCGTGATTCCGCAGGCGCTGACCAGCGATCCCGATCTTACGGTCGAGGAGAACCTGAGCATCTACGCCAAGCTCTACAGCGTGCCCAGGTCAGAGCGGGAAAAGAACATTGCCGAGGTGCTGGAAGCCGTGGACCTGACCAAGTGGCGCGGGGCGCAGGTGAAGACGCTTTCCGGCGGAATGCGCCGCCGGGTCGAGATTGCGCGCGGGCTGGTGCACAATCCGCACATCTTCTTTCTCGACGAGCCCACCACGGGACTCGATCCGGTTTCGCGCATCGCCGTGTGGGAGATGCTGGACAACCTGCGCAAGACGCGCCACCTGACCATGCTGCTGACCACGCATTACATGGAAGAGGCCGACAAGCTCTGCGACCGCATTGCGATTGTGGATCACGGCACGCTGGTGGCTCTCGGCACGCCCATTGAACTCAAGCACAGCGTCCCCGGCGCCAACGTGGTCGAGGTGCACTTCGACCGCGAAGCCGCCGAGTGGCAGGCTCGCCTGGAGGGCCTGGAAGGCGTGACCGGCGTGCAGGCCGAGAGCGCGGGCTTCTATCGCGTGCTCACCTCGAGCGGATCGAAGACCACCATGCAACTGGTCGAGATGGCCGCTGCGCTGGGCGAGACGCTCACTTCGCTCAGCGTGCAGAACACCACGCTCGATGACGTCTTTGTCCACTACACGGGCCGCCAACTCCGCGATGAGCAGGTCAAGCCTCCCGCCTTCACCATGCCGCCGCGTCCCGGAGCCCAGCCATGAACAGAATGCTCGCCATTGTCGAGCGCGAGATGCGCAAGTTCTTCCGCTCGCCCACGCTCATGATTATGTCGCTGATGATGCCGCTGCTGCAGTTGGTTATCATGGGCAACGCCTTCGGCGGCAAGATCGTCGGCGCCCGCGTGGCCGTGGTGGACTACGACCACGGTCCGCAGGCGGTGAAGATTCGCGAGGCCTTCGACTCGATCGCGGTCAACATCAAGACCTTTACTGCGGTGAACTACACCGACGAGCGGCTGGCGAGAGAAGACGTGCGCACGGGCAAGATCGACGCCGCCGTCGTGATTCCCGCGCAATACTCGCGCCGCGTCTACGCGCAGGACGCGCCGCGCATTGGCTTTGTGGTGGATAACTCCGATCAGTTCACATCCGCCTCGCTCGAAGCCGAGATGCAGGCCGTGGTTACCGCTCTCACCAATCCGCTGATCCAGCCGCGGCTGGCCAACTCGATCGCGCTGGAGATCGTCGAGCTGTATCCCTACGTCAACTATATGAAGTTCCTGCTGCCCGCCACCATCGCCCTGGCCATGTATATCTCGGTGATGATCGGCGGCGGCATGTTATACATCGACGACAAGGCGCGCGGCGTGCACGAGGGCTATCTTGTAACTCCCATCACGCGGCTGGAGTTGGTCTTCGGGCTCAACACGGCCGGCGCCATCAAGGCAACGCTGGCCGGCATCTCGCTAACCGTCATCGGTTCGCTGACGGCCGGCCTGGGCGTCATCTTCAGCCTCAAGACCGACCTGGAACTGCTGGCCCTGATCCTGGTCACATCCATCGCCTTCAATGGCATGATGTTTCTGCTCATGGTCCGCGTCGACGATCCGCTGGTTCCGCGCGCCATGTTCGGCGTGCTGAACACGCTGCTGTTTTATCCCTCCGGCGCGATGTATCCCATCGCCGCGTTTCCCAAGTGGCTGCAAGCGATCGCGGTGGTGGACCCATTCACGTATTGCATTCACGGCTTCAAAGCCATTCTGTTGAAAGACGGCGGCTTCGAAGCCATTCAGTTCGATCTGCTCTTTCTTTTGGTCTTCGGCATCGGCACGCTCTTCATCGCCACGCCGCTCTTCAAGCGAACGCTGTAGATATCTGTTCGATTCCGCGTTTTGAAGGAAAGGTAAAGGTCCTCGCTGTGCATTGGTCAAAAAACGGATGCTGTTCCTCGGATTCTTCTTATCAGTGCTTTCTCTCCGTGCTCTTCCACGGTTCGAGCCGCCGTTTCAAACGAAATGGATTGCGGCCGCGCGATGGGCGCCTGTCCCATACGATGAATGAGCGATCCATCGCGTCTTTTCTTGTCCGGCAAGCGCCCGCTCCACGCGATGCCGAGCTTCATATCGCGGCGGAGATGGAGTTAGCGGCCTTTTACGGGGCGGTATTGGAAATGCATGGCACTGAAGAAGCGCGTCATGCGGCCCAGGACTGGATCGATGCCTTGGAGAGGATGGAAAAGCCCATCTCCGGCGGCCTTCCCGACTGGCGTCGAGCGACGATTGCGGCCGCCGATTGTCTGGCATCCAGAATCGTTAACCGCTCAGGATGCCAATAGCGGTCAAAGGTCGCTCTCCGTGCGCACGCTATTCCAAGTCACAGAGAAAGATTTCCGGCGGGCAATGTTCATCGGTCCGGAATGCAAAGAGGCGGCCCATTCCTTGTGGGAGGATGGGCCGCCTCGCTGCTTCTGCGCACGGCAACATGCGATCGCCGCGGCGCGCTCTACCAGAACGGATGCCCGAAGTAGCTGAGCAGCGAGAGGGCAATCAGCCCGGCGCCCAGCAGCGCCTGCATTCCCGAGAGGGTGCGGAGCCAGCCGCGGGCGCGGATATCGAACTCGCGCGGCATCAACATGCGCATCCACTGGCTGCCGTCAAATCCCTCAACTCCGATGGTGAAGATGCTCATGAGGCTGAAGAAAAGGGCTTTCAGGAGCGCTTGCAATTCCAGTCCCGGACGTCGAATGAGGCTATGCCATGCCAGCGAGGCCTCGGCTTCCAGCGCCGGCGCTGCTTTGATCGCCTCGGATCGCGGAGGCACGACGGAGATGCGCGCGACCTGCTCCTTGGCCGTGTCATCCGCAACGCTCTTGCCGCTCATGACCAGGTAAAGGCCGGCCTTCTTCATCTCAAAGTGCATGGCAACCCAGTAGATGAGCGTGCACAGCGCACACAACATGCCAACGATCTTCAACGGACGCAGCGGGTCGGCGCCCCATGCGCAGGTCCAGTCGAAGAGCAGCCGCTGCGCGGCATTCTCCTGATGACGGTGATAGGCGCGGTTCACCTCGCGGCCCGCCTGCTCAAAGCCCGCGTTCAGCAGAGCGTTCCTGAGGCTCACAATGGGCTCGGGGTCGTTTCCGTAGCGCAGGTCGGCCAGGTGCAGGGCCGTGCCGATCTGCGAAGGTCCAGGGCCGGCCGAGGGTTGAAACAAGACATTCTTCAACTCCGCGCCTTCCAGCTCGGCGCCGGTGAGCACCGCGTCCTGAAGGTCCGCGCCGGCCAGGTTGGCGTTGGTCAGGTCCGCATCCGTCAGGTCGGCGTTGGTCATGCGCGCGCCGTTCAGCTTCGCGCCGGGGAGGTGAATGTCGCCCCCACCCAGGTAGACCCCCTTCAAATGCGCGCCGTTCAGATTCGCCCGGCGCAGGCTCGCCTGAGTCAGGTCGGTCTGGCCCTGGTCGGGGCTGTTCAGGTTCGCCGCTGTCAGGTCCGCGCCGTCGAGGTTGGCCTGGGTCAGGTCCAGTCCTCGCAGGTCCCGATTGGCCAGGGACGCTCCATGCAGATCTGCATGCGTCAGCTCGCCCTGCGTTCCTTCGCGGCCACCGCTGTTTACCCACTTGGTGTTTTCGCTCAGGATGCTGTCCAACTCGGCCTGGGAGCGCACCGTCCCGGTGGCGTCTTTCCACGTCCACGGTTCGACGGCGGCCGCGCGGACCGCCAGCACAAGGCATAGCAGCAACAGACCTTTTTTCATGGTGAGCGTGATTATAGCCAGAGCGGGGCGGGAAAGTGGAGGAGTTTTTTGCGTTTGAGCGCAGTTGAAGAGGGAAGCTGCGTTACCGCATGATGCGCCGGATCGGCTCGTTATCGGCATAGACGCGCCACTCCGCGACCTTGCCGTCCTCGATGAACGCCCGGAAGGCGGCCGGCGTCTTCCAGTGGTTTTCGGGCCGGAGTTTTCCGCCGGACGCATGGGGCGGGGTCCCCGTCGGCAGATCTTCGTCGATGGGGTGACAGTAGGTTCCCTGCGCCACGCCCAGCATCACCACCAGAGGGCCGTCGCAGAGAGTTTCCTCCACGGCAATGGAGTAGTCGGGAACCATGCGGAAGTACGCGGCCCACGCGGCCCGCATCTTCTCCCGGCCCTCGACCGCATTGCCCAGCGAATCGACAAACCGGTGCTCGGGCGCCATCCACGCTGCCAGCGCGTCGACATCCTGCCGGTTGATGGCCCGCACAAAGGCGCGGGCGACGGATTCGGGCGAATCGGTCATGGGGAGATTGTAGGCGCGCTGCCGTCCTCAACGGTCAACTGGATACCGGATGCCGGGTTCCCAGGTCTTGGTTTTGAGACCTGGGAGGTCACCAATCTTAACCCAGGGCGGGGTCGGGAATTCCTTTTCGCCCTGCGAATGCCTAATCAACCGTAGATCAAGGGGTCGATTTGATCTAAGATATTTACATGGGCCGCTCCGTATACATCACGACTCCGATCCCCACCCTTGACGAGGTGGGAAAGAGCTTGAAGATGGGCAAGGCACGCCAGAAGCGCATCATTGAAATCGTCAGAAGCAGTGCGCCCGTCCAGTTTTCTGTGCGCCATAGGGATGCATCGGGTCCCGGCGATGGATGCCTTCACGACCGAAAGAGCAACGTGAAGCTGTCCACACAGCGGGGTGCCACTAAGGTATCTACGCTAAGTAAGAAGAGCAAGCGTGCCGCCGCCAGTTAAGCCAAATGCTGTATTCGTAAATATTCCCTACGATGAGGGCTTCCGCAGCCTTTATCTTGCCTACATCGTTGGACTGACTCAACTTGGACTTGAACCACGCGCTACCCTCGGAATTCCTGGAGGCGAGCGCAGATTGGATCGGATACTGGCATTGATACAAAGTTGCCGGTATTCGATTCACGATCTCTCTCGGGTCCAGTTGGATCGAACTCCGCCTTGCACACCGCGATTTAATATGCCGTTTGAGCTGGGTCTGACTGTGACGTGGGCTAAGCTCAACCCTCATCAGCATACTTGGTTCGTTTTTGAAACCAAGGCGCGGAGGGTTCAGAAGTCTTTGAGCGATTTGGACGGCAGCGATCCGAACATCCATCACGGTACGGTGGAAGGAGTCATGCGGGAGATCTGCAACGCATTCGTTCGGAGCAGAGCGGCACGGCCCACTGTTCCCGAGATGATGCGGACCTATCGCGGACTGTCGCGGAAGTTGAATGAGATTACAGACGCAGCCGGTGCCAGGAGCGTCTTTGAGGCGCGCATCTTCGACGATCTCTGTTTTGCTGCCAAAGCTGCCATAATCCCTGCTTGAGCCGGGGGGGCCCTGGGGTTCAGCTCGAGCACTTGCCGTTGCGGGTCTCAACGCGCCCCCGCCTTTCCCCGTGCCGACCGCACCGCCTACAATGGAGGCTGAACTTCACCTATCGAGGAAAACCATGCCGCTCTCCGGAGAAGCCATCCGCCTGATGAACTACATTGACGACGTTGCCGTGACCCTGCGCCGGGTGCTGGCGACCATCCCCACACTCACCGCCGAGGAGCGCGCCCGCGTGGCCGAGCACCTGCTGAACGCCAAGCCCAACGCCGAGGATGTGGCGGAGGCCCTGGCCGCCAAGTAAGGCTCTTTTGCCCACTACCGTCGCCATTATCGGAGCCGGCCCGCTGGGCCGCTGGCTGGCCTTGAGCGCGGCCCGGGCCGGCTTCAGCGTGCTGCTGGAAGACGTGATGCCGGCCAATCTGCACCACGCGCGCGAGGCGCTGCGGCGCGAACTGGGGCCCGAGGCGCTGCCGAACGTAGCCTTCGTCTGCAGCATCGAGGACGCCGTGCGCGAGGCCGACCTAGCCATCGACTGCGTTCCGGACGAGTTGGAGTCGAAGCTGGAAATCTTCTGGCTGCTGGACCGCATGGCTCCGCCGCGTACGGTGCTGGCCACGCCGACGACGCGGATCTCGATCGCCGACCTGGCCCACTGCACCTACCGGCCGGAGAAGTGCATCGCCATCGCGCAGGAAGCCGCCAGCCTGGCCGCGGGCGCGGGCGGCGCGATCCTGCTGCGCACCACCCGCCGCACCGCGCCGGAGACCGTGGCGCTGGTGCGGGATTTCTGGCAGCGGCTGGGATTTGCGCCGGCGTTTGAGGGCGATCCGGCGGAGAAACAGGGAGTTGGGAACAGGGACTAGGGAATCGCCGTCAGTTGTCAACTGGCCGCTGCGTGCTGACGGCTGACTACGGATTGCTGTCGCTGAGCACTTGTTCGTAGTAGCGCACGTAGTGCGGGACGACCAGCGAGGAGCAGAAGCGTTGTTGAGCGGTTTTGCGGCCGGCTTCGCGCATGGCTTCGAGGCGGGCACGGTCCTTGAGCAATCCGATGGCTCCGGCGGCCATTGCATCCACATCGCCCACCGGATAGAGCAGGCCGGTGACGCCGTCGTCGATCAGCTCCGGCACGCCGCCGACGCGCGTGGCGATGGAGGGCACCTTGCAGGCCATGGCCTCCAGCGCGGCCAGGCCGAAGGACTCCAACTCGCTGGGCATGAGCATCAGGTCGGTCAGCGGCAGCAACTCGTTGACCCGATCCTGCTTGCCCATGAAGTGAATCCGGGAGTGGATTCCCAGGTCGTGCGCCAGCCACTCGGCGGCCGAGCGGTCGGGGCCGTCGCCCACCAGAACCAGTTGCGCGGGCACCTCGCGGGCCACCTGGGCGAAGACCTTGACCACATCGAGCACGCGCTTGACCGGCCTGAAATTGGAGAGATGCATCAGGATGGCCTCGTCCGGTTTGGCCAGCTTGAGCCGCGCAGCCGCGCGTGCGGCTTCGTCCTTGATGGGCGTGTAGACATCGCAGTTGACGAAGTTCGTCACCACTTCGATGCCCCGCGTGACGCCGAAATCCTCGATCGTTTTCTCTTTGAGATAGCTGGAGATGCTGGTGACCCCGTCGCTCTCCTGAATGGCGTAGCGGATGATGGGCAGGTAGCTGCGGTCCAGGCCCACCAGCGTAATGTCAGTGCCGTGCAGGGTGGTGACGAAGGGCAGGCGCCGTCCGCGGGCCGCGAGCATCTGGCGGGCCAAGAGAGCGCTGACCGAGTGCGGAATGGCGTAGTGGACATGGAGCAGATCGAGATTGTAGAACTCTGCAACCTCGGCCATGCGCGAGGCCAGCGCCAGATCGTAGGGGGGAAACTCGAAGAGCGGATAACTGGAGACCGGGACCTCGTGATAGAAGATGCCGTCGTCGCGGCCGCTGAGCCGGAAGGGCTGCGAATAGGAGATGAAATGGACCTCGTGGCCCAGTGTAGCCAGTTCGATGCCCAGTTCCGTGGCCACCACGCCGGAGCCGCCGTAGGTGGGATAACAGGTAATGCCGATGCGCATGAGACCTTCTTCAAGCGATTTTGTTCGTCTTCACCCTTGGACGCTGGCCAAACCGGCGAAGATTCAGCGGACGGGAAAGCGGCCTGAAATCATTGGTTTGCTAAGGCTGCACGACGGGACCCACAGGGCGGCGAAGGCCACTGAAGGAGATCAGCTCGATACCGGGGAACCTGGCCAGCGCGCTGAGCGCCTCCCGCTCGGTTTCGCGCGAGGCCAGCAGGCGAGTGCGGGCCTGGGCCAGATCGGCGTCGTTGTAGCCGGGGTGCGTCACCAGTTCCCATACGCCGGAGGGCAGCCTCTGGAGCAGGGAAGCGACCGCCGCGGCGTCGAGGGTTCCCGTGGCCAGCACGCCGAGGGCGCCGTTGGTGGTGGAAAAGCCTTCTTCCGCGACGATACGGCGGAAGGCGGGTTCAAGGCACCTGAGCAGGCTGACCTCCGCGCGCCGGAGCCAGGGAGCACCCGAGGTGGCCCGCAGGCTCCACTGGGGCTCGAAGGGATTGCGTACCGCGCGGATTCCCAAGGCTTTAGCCGCGCTCAGCACCGGCCGCAGCACGGCGGGGAAGATGTGGACGTGCTTGTGGGCATCGATGTGGGTGAGCGCGACACCTTGGGATTGAAGGAAGGCGATCTGCGCGGCAGCCTCGGCCTCGATTTCGGCGGAGCGGATGCGGCCCGTGAGCAGGCGCTGCAGGAACGCGCCCAGCGTGGGCTGGAAGCGGCCGGTTCGCGGATCGATGAGTGTGGGAATCTCGCGCGGCGGCAGCGCCGCTTCGCCATCCACGAGAACGACGTGGCAGCCGACGCCCAGCGTAGGCGTGGCGCGGGCGATTGCGATGGCTTCGGCTGTGGCGGCGGCCCGCGCCATCAGTGTGGTGCTGGTCAGCACTCCCGCGCGGTGTAGTTCGGCGATTGCCCGGTTGACTCCGGCGGTCAGCCCGAAGTCGTCTGCGTTGACAATGAGACGGTCCACAGAGCGAGTTTATCAACTCAGGGCCGCAGTCCCCGCGAAGCTGCCGCGCTGGTATGATGGGACGAAGGGCGCAATCGCCCTGCCGCCGTGCGTGGGCGGTTAGCTCAGTTGGTTAGAGCGCCTGCCTTACAAGCAGGATGTCGGGGGTTCGAGTCCCTCACTGCCCACCAAAAAATCGCTTAATTCCTATACACTAAAGGAGTTAATCGATTCTGCCCTGCAAGGGGAAGGTTAAACATCCTGCCGAAAAAGCCGCTCGGCCTCAATTGGCAGGACATCGGATTCAGGCTTCGCCGAAGCATACCGCACCTCCCCCCACTGCAATCGAGATCGCCGGAATCATTACCATGCAGGCCATGGCACGAGGCATTCGCGTGCCAGTGCGGCCGAAATCCGGTCCTGCATGAGCGCCCACTACGCCAATTTGGTCGCGATTTCGAAGGTCCGCTTATGACGGACAACGATTGCAACGGACAGAATGGCGCGCCTGCAACGAGCAGCGATCGATTCGATCTTCACATGGATAGCGTGACTTCGGCCTGTAAGCTCAACGCCGAAGCCTCTAACTCGAAGCGCGTTGCGCGACCCGCGCATCCGCTCCAGTCCCAGCAGTAACTGCTGCCCGCAGAGCGCGTCGTGCGCGTTGCCGGACGAGAACGCGAAGACTTTGGCCGTTCGAGCATCCGCGGCAACCATATAAGTCTTGGTGGTCCCCCCGCCGCAATCCGGCGCATTTCAACGAGTTCTTAGAGGAATAAATCAGCATCATCGCCGCAGGCTGCTTTAACTTTAGGCAATCATTGCTGCAGGCGGGTATCGGAAACACAGGTTTGGTAGGATGGCCTGGCAGAGGTATAGAAGGAAACCCCAGATGTTAGCGCAGAGGGGGCTTTTCATTGGAGGTCCCGGTCGGAGGCTCTCCGCATTGCACGAGAGATATTTTGCTATGACCGGAACTGATTGCCTCGGGTTCCTTTTCGAAGCCCGTGTCGGTTGCCTGTTGCACGATCTTTCGACAACGCACATGCCACTTTCCACTCTGCGGCGAGGTGTGTTATCTCTGCCGCCACTGCGCCCGCGGACATCGCTATCGCAGCCCCCGCTACTGGGAAAAGGCGCGCCTCAATGCCCGATTATTTGGTAAACTATCGACATTATCGATTCTGGAGAGCTGCTTTGCACGGTTGCTCACCAGAAATGGCAGAGCGGCTGCATGCGACAGCCCAATAGACCATTCAGGGTGTACGCTCTTCCAGAGGTTTGAATCCCCATTTGGCAATAAATTGTTAGGGCAATGTGCCGGTTTCGCCAATTACGAATCTAATCTATCGATTTTGTCTCGTCCGGAAGACGAAAGAGCGATCGCAAAGAGGCAAATCGAATCGCTGGGAACAAAAACAGAGACAATTGTGTCTGAGAAATCCAACAAGATCATCATTGATTCCGCAGCGACGTTCAGGAAGGCATGGAATCATTCTGCTACCCGAGCGCAAATGCAGCACTGGCCTTGTAATCCCCTTCATAAGCCGCACCATTTGAGCGAATCGGTGCTGGAAAAGGAGATTTCTAATGAAGCAAGCATTTGCTCGCGCCATTTTGGTATGGAGCGCCTTCCTACCCTCTTTCATATCGGCGCAAACAGTATCTCTGAACGATGCTTCTGTTATCCAGAGCAGTCCAAACCGGATCGGGTTGAACATAGGAGCGATCGATTATTGGGATAACGGTCAGATACTGAAGAATCTGATTGGGTCGACGAACCCTGGGTTGGAGCCTTTGCAGAACCGGCAGATATGGGCTTTGACGAGCGCGGGGACGGCGACCACGTTTACGATACCGGACACATACGATGGAGTTCCGGCCAACTACTGGGCAGGTGGGACGTTTACCGTGTTGGAGTCTCAGTCGGGCGGCGCGGAGCTGGGCTGCAGCGGGACGATTGCGTCGAACACCGGTCCGAACTATCCGCTGACGGGGCAGGCGAGTTATACGGCTCCGGTGATCACGGTTTCCACGGCGTGCAACGCGCCGTTCAGCGTGGGCGACATCGTTGCGATGAGCAAGTTGACGTACCCGACGCCGGAGTCGTGGTGGGAAAGCGGGGCGCTGGGCGGGATGGCGGGAACGGTTACCGGCGGGGCTCAGCTGCTTTCGGATACGACCGATCTTTGCGCGACCTGCGGGACTCAGTCTTTGAACATGAACGCCACGACGAGCGGATCTTCGGCGACGGCGACCTGGTATTTCGACAGCGAGAACACGGATAACATCTTCGTTTTGATGAATGGGACTTATCAGCTTTCCTTCTGGGCGAAATCGGCCTCGGGGACTCCGGTGCTGACGGCTTCGGCGAGCCGCGGTTCGCAGGGCGGATTCAATTGCGGTAGTTATACGCCGACACTGAGTACGACGTGGACGCAATACACCTGGACCTGCACGGCCTCTGAATCTGCGTCCGGCACGACGCCTGGCATTGCGCAGGTGTCGTTCACCGCGACCAAGGGGTCGGTCTATCTGGACAATGTGAGTTTTGAAAAGACCGGCACGAATCCGAGCAACACCACGGCGCTTCGCGATGAAGTGATCGAGGCCCTGCAGAATTACTATGGGCCGTCGATCGGCAACAATCCCGGCATGTTCCGCTATTGGGTGAACCAGAACGGGGAGACGATGAGCAACTGGACGGCGCCCGATTACGCGCATGGGCCGACCAGCGGGGGGGCGGGATATTTTGTGGGTCCGGGAGGGGCGGGAGTAGTGAGTCTTTCGCTGGAAGACTACCTGGTGATCTGCCAACAGCTCAACGCGCAACCCTATCTTGAAGTCCCG